>JAEEGL016918101.1_pt1 | contig 52182 bp, 51 predicted proteins | sample 9134231 | NCBI WGS metagenome assembly JAEEGL01 (sample SAMN16246548, study PRJNA631951) | gut metagenome | biome: gut microbiome; feature: rumen; material: fiber-attached | host: Bos | place: Iran: Karaj | collected 2018-10
AAAAATGAGAGGGGCTGTAACCACAGAGAATAGGAGAGTTGTTTATGTTTGTTAGAGAAGTAATGGTAAAGAATCAGGTTGGACTTCACGCAAGACCCGCTACTTTCTTTATTCAGAAGGCAAATGAGTTCAAGTCGTCTATCTGGATCGAGAAGGAAGAGCGCAGAGTCAATGCCAAGAGCTTACTCGGTATTCTTTCACTGGGAATCGTTGGCGGTACAAATGTAAAGGTCATTGCCGACGGCGCTGATGAGAAGGCTGCAGTTGACGCACTTATCGAACTCGTTGACAGCGGTTTCAGCGAAGAAAACAGATAATTTCAGAAAACAATAACTTGGGGCGTTACAAAGGTAACGCCCGCTTTTATTTTGTCTAATCAAGACCTTCTGCCATATTTTCGGCAAATATGCCGTAGCCCCGCGACGGGTCTGCCACAAGCACATGGGTGACGGCTCCGACGAGCCGCCCGTCCTGAACGACAGGGCTGCCGCTCATTCCCTGAACTATGCCCCCTGCCGCATCAAGAAGACGCTTGTCGGTAATGCGTATCACCATATTCTTCGAACTGCTGCCGCTGCTGTAGTCCACCCGCTCTATTTCGGCAGTATAACACTGCGGATAAGCTCCCGACACTGTGGAATATATCTCCGCAGGTCCCGCTTTTACCTCCTGACTGTACGCCATCGGGAATTCCGTGCATTCCCGTGAAAGCTCCTCAAGAGCCTCCTGCGACAGCCTGCCGTAGATACCGCTCTGTCTGTTTTTGTCGAGTATACCGAAGCTCTCCCCTGCTTCAAAGCTGCCCCGCAGCTCTCCGGGAGCTCCGCCTGCTCCCCGTCTGACGTCGATGATCTCAACGGGAACTGCTTCGCCGCTGTGAACAGGGACTATCCCCCCTGTGTCCGAATCGCAGATAGGGTGCCCGAGACCTGCAAAGCTGCCTGTATTACGGTCAAAAAACGTCATAGTGCCTATGCCCGCGATACTGTCACGTACCCACATGCCGCCCTTGCGGCAGCCGCTCCTGCGTGAAATCACAGGTTCAAGCTCTGCGGAAAAGATCTCGCCGTCACGCTCTACAGACAGAGAGACCGATCTGTCGCCGGAAGCCGATATCAGCTCCTGAAGCCTGTCGTTTGAGGTAAGAACTTCACCGTCCGCAAGGCGTATGATGTCCCCGACACGGATACCCGCTTTTCTGGCAGGGCAGGTGAATCTGCCGCTTTCGTCCTCAACATCGCCCAGCCCCGTCACCATAACTCCCTCCATAAGGAGCTTTATGCCGAACGGTCTGCCTCCCACAGCAAAAACAGGAGCCTCCGCATGCCGGACCTCCACATTTTTTACTGGGATTACGCCGAAAAGCGAAAGCGTTACCTGCTCCGTACCGCCGCAGGCTCCCACAGCGGGAACTGCTCCGTCATATGAGGTCATGCAGCTCAGCTCGGGGAATTCCGCAAGCTCAAGCCTTTTCCCCGTCTCCACGGTCACCGAGGAGGGCAGCCGCGAGGAATAATAGCCTGCCGTTCCGAATAATACGGCAAATCCTACAGATAATAAGGCTGCGGCTGATTTTATTATTTTTCTTTTCAACAACATTTTGTTTTTCCTTTCATGTTCCCGAGGGAACATATTTATTATGCTTCGGCTATGTGATAATATAAGTGTGAATTTCACACAGCCGAAAACTACTTACGGAGGAAATATGAGTCAAAAAAACAGGAAAGCTCTTCCAAAACGGTCCTCTCCGACGATGAAAGCCGCAAAGGCGGCAGCCCTTGTGCTGAGCCTTATTTTCTGCGGAATGACGGCGCTCAGCGGTGCGGGACTCATATATAACCGCGCAAGCTACGGCGGTGAGCTTGCAGTAACGGGTCTGCTGCTCATCATATCCGCCGCCATGATGCTTTCGGGAGCTGTTCTGTGCCTGTTCAGACGGAATCTTCCCGATATTGCAGCTGTTGTACTGTCTGCTGCGGGACTGCTGCTGTGCATGATAATGCTGAAAAAGCTGACAGACCACGCCAACATGAGCGGCTGGACCGACAAATATACCCTCATGCCCATAAGCGGTATGTATGTCAGGAGGATACTTCCATGTATCATACCTGCGGCTGTATCGGCAATTGTGGCGGCTGTGCAGCTCTGCTCCCATGAGCTTAAAGAGCAGCGGCGCACCAAAAAGGAAGAAAGGCTTGCCAGGAAAAACGCCCCCGCACCGTCAGTGATCGACGGAGAATGATCCATACAGCTCTGAAAACACAGACAGTAAAAACGACGCTTTCATGTCATTTCAGCCGCCGCAAAAAATATTATACATCTGAAAGGACGGGAAAACCGTCCTTTTTTGCGTATCAGCAATTTTTTTCACCCGAAAATGTGATTTTTTATACTTTTTATCTTGAAATTTTTATCTTTTTGTGGTACAATGTTATCAATATTACCGAAAGGAACACTTAGCCATGAATGTTAAATCCGAATTACTCGCTACTCTTGCCAACGCAGGCGGCGACTACATATCGGGTGCTGCTCTTGCAGATAAACTCGGTGTCAGCCGCAATGCCGTGTGGAAAGCCGTGAAATCTCTTGAAGCCGATGGCTTTTCTATAAGCTCTGTTACCTCAAAGGGCTATAAACTCAACGAAGACAACAACAAGCTCTCAGCCGACCTGATAACTCCCTACCTTACCACAAAGGAAATGGGCAGGAGCATACATGTGCTTGAAGAGGTGGATTCCACCAATAATATAGTACGCGAGCTCGAGACCGAGAAGGCTCCCAACGGCGTGACAGTCGTTGCCGAGCATCAGACCGCAGGCAAAGGCCGCATAGGCAGAAGCTTCGTTTCTCCTCAGGGTACCGGACTTTATATGAGCGTACTTGTGCGCCCCCATTTCGACCTTGAATTTGCCCCGATGATAACCGCTGCCGCAGCCTGCGCTGCCGCAGAAGCAGTTGAGGAGCTGTGCGGAAGCAGGGTAATGATAAAATGGGTAAACGACCTGTATATGAACGGCAAGAAAATATGCGGCATCCTTACAGAGGCCTCTCTCGGACTTGAAATGCACGAACTGGACTGCGCTACTATAGGTATCGGCATAAATGTCCGCAGTATAGGCCGTGATTTTGACAGCGAGCTTAAGAAAAGAGCTACGTCCATCGAGGACGAAACAGGTGTAAAAGTTGACAGGAACAGGCTCTGCGCCGCGGTACTCAACCGCCTTGAGCCCTATCTCGGAAAAATTTCCGACAGAAGCTTCCTCAAAGCTTACAGAGAGCGTGAAATGCTCACAGGCAATATGATAACCGCTGTTGTCGGCAATGAAAAGCTCATGGGCGAGGCTCTCGGAATAGACGACAACGCAAACCTTATAATAAGGCTTCCCTACGGCGAGATAAAATATCTCAGCTCCGGCGAGGCAAATATGTGCAGGCTTGCAAAATAATGTCAGATTGCGGCATTGCCGCATAATATAAAAAAATCAAGGAGGTATTTCAATATGAGATATACTATTATCGGTCAAACAGTTCCCGCAGTTGAATGCGAGCTCAACGCAGGAGAATCAATGTTCACACAGTCAGGCGGAATGATCTGGCAGACACAGGGCTTCACAATGACCACCAATGCAAGAGGCGGCGTCGGCAGAAGTCTCGGAAGACTTTTTACAGGTGAATCGATATTCATGGCTAATTACAGAGCAGACGTACCCGGCGCAAAGATAGCCTTCGGTGCTACGGTCCCCGGCTCTATTGTTCCCGTAAATATCTCAAACGGCGGTCTCATCTGCCAGAAGGGCGCATTCCTCTGCGCTGAGCAGACAGTAGACCTCAAGGCTGTTTTCACAAAGAAGATACTCTCAGGTCTTTTCGGCGGTGAAGGCTTCATTCTCCAGCAGCTCTTCGGAAACGGCATGGCTTTCCTCGAAGTGGACGGAGATATGGTAGAGCGCTACCTCAATCCCGGCGAGGTCCTCAAGGTGGATACAGGTAACGTAGTTGCCTTTGAGCCTACGGTTCAGTACGAGATCGAGACAGTAAAGGGCCTCGGAAACATATTCTTCGGCGGCGAGGGACTTTTCCTCACAAAGCTGACAGGCCCCGGCAAGGTAATACTCCAGACACAGAACTTCAACGACTTTGCAGGAAAGATACTTGCCCTTGGCGCAAGAAAGTAATATATGAAGCAATGGCTCATAGCCGCCGCAGTCGCCGTGATATACCTGCTTTTCAGCGTATTCACGGGACTGTGGGCGATATCATGGATAATATGGGTGTTTTACGCTATTTACAGGATAGCGGACTATATAAAGTCACAGTCTTGAGGTGAAATATATGTTTATATTCGGATTTCCCCTTGCAGGATTACAGTATATGACAAACGGCGAGGCGCTTTTCCGCATGGCCGCCGAAAACAATGCTCAGTTTGGCTGGCACGGCGATAAATGGCGCTGCGTGTGCGGCAGGGAGAACGATACAAGGTTCTGTCCCGACTGCGGCACAAAAGCTCCCGTAAAGCCATGGAAATGCAGCTGCGGCAGAGACTGCGGTACCAATTTCTGCCCCGACTGCGGCGCAAAAGCACCCCTGTGACAATGCATGATTCCTGATTCGTAATTATGGCATCGCTGCGCGGTACATTCAGATAATGTCGCGTAAGCGATACCATCATTTACGCATTGCGAATTATTGAACAGGGCTTGACAAATGCCGGTTTTCAGTGTATAATACATATTAATACAATTACAAAATGCGATGAAGGGAAACAAAGCCTGTGTTCGTTTCACAGAGAGCCGTCGTCAGGTGCAAGGCGGCAGACAGATACAGGAAATAACTCCTCCCCGAGCAGTCGGCTGAAAGCTGCAAAACGCGGCAATTAGGCTTGAACGGGCTCTCCCGTTACAGAGATATGCGTTGATCCGACGCAGACGAGTGGGTGTATTCTTACATCAAGAAGAGTGGTACCACGGAGTATAATTGCAGCTTCGTCTCTTCCATGCCGTTGCATGGAGGAGATTTTTTATACCCTCCGCAATGACAGAACGGATCGGAATGGAGGTCTCACAATGAATAATGTCAGCAAGTACACACGGCAGTTCTTTGAAGCGCCGAAAACATCAATGAAATGGACGGAAAAGTCCTATATCGACAAGGCTCCGCAGTGGTGCAGCGTCGATCTCCGCGACGGAAACCAGGCGCTTATCATACCCATGAGCCTCGGCGAGAAGCTTGAATTCTTCCAGCAGCTGGTGGATATCGGCTTCAAGGAGATAGAGATAGGCTTTCCCGCCGCCTCTGAGACCGAATACGACTTCTGCCGCACTCTCATAGAACAGGACCTCATCCCCGACGACGTTACCATACAGGTACTCACACAGTCGAGAGAGCATATCATAGAAAAGACCTTCGAGGCTCTCAGAGGCTGCAAAAGCGCTATAGTTCATCTTTATAATTCCACCTCCGCTGCACAGCGCGAGCAGGTCTTCCGCAAGAGCAAGGAGGAGATAACGGATATCGCCGTCAGCGGAGCAAGACTCTGCAAGGAATACCGTGAAAAATACAAGGGGAACTACAGGTTTGAATATTCCCCCGAAAGCTTCACGGGAACGGAGCCCGAATTCGCACTGGAGGTCTGTAACGCCGTACTCGACGTATGGCAGCCTACTCCCGATGACAAGGTCATAATCAACCTGCCCGTAACGGTGCAGCTCTCAATGCCCCATGTTTACGCAAATCAGGTGGAGTATATGTGCGAGAACCTGAAATACCGCGAAAACGTCATAGTCTCCCTCCACCCCCACAACGACCGCGGCTGCGCGGTGGCTGACACGGAAATGGGACTCCTTGCGGGAGCGGAGCGTGTTGAGGGAACGCTCTTCGGAAACGGCGAGCGCACAGGAAATGTGGACATAGTGGTCCTCGCCATGAACATGTATTCCCAGGGCGTTGATCCGCAGCTCGATCTCAGCGATATACCGTCGGTCTCGGAACTCTATACCCGCGTTACCCGAATGAATATCTATGAGCGCCAGCCCTATTCCGGAAAGCTGGTCTTTGCCGCATTCAGCGGTTCACATCAGGACGCTATCGCCAAGGGTCTGAAATGGCGTGAGGAGGGGCATACTCAGTTCTGGACCGTCCCATATCTCCCTATCGATCCCGAAGACGTGGGCAGGGAATACTCCGCAGACGTTATCCGTATCAACAGCCAGTCGGGCAAGGGCGGTATCGGCTATATCCTCGAGACCCGCTTCGGCTACAACCTGCCGAAGAAAATGCGCGAGAGCGTGGGATACGTGGTCAAGGGCATATCGGACCGCAAGCACAAGGAACTCCTACCCGACGAGGTATACGAGATATTCAAGCAGAACTACGTGGATATAATAACCCCCATACACATCAGCGAGACCCACTTCGTACAGCGTGACGGCATCGAGGCTACAATAAGCTTCTCCTACAACGGCAGGAACGTCACTGTCACCGATACGGGAAACGGACGTCTTGACGCCGTCAGCAACGCCATAAAGTCCTACACAAATGCGGACTACAGCCTGAACAGCTACTCCGAGCATGCGCTGGAGGTGGGCTCCGCTTCAAAGGCGGTCTCCTATGTCGAGATAGTCTCGTCAGACGGAAAGAGCTTCTGGGGAACAGGTATAGACAACGATATCATCACATCGTCTGTAAAGGCGCTGGTAAGCGCAGTAAACAATATGCTCAGCGCTGTATAAACGAGCAAACACAAAAGTAAAGGACATGATACTATGAAAATATCAGGTGCAAAAATAGTTGTCGAAACACTGATAGAACAGGGCTGCGACACTGTATTCGGCTATCCGGGAGGACAGGTGATCGACCTCTTCGACGAGCTGTATTCCGCACAAAGCCGCATAAAACACATTCTCGCCGCCCACGAGCAGGGAGCAGCTCATGCAGCGGACGGCTATGCCCGCTCCACTGGAAAGGTGGGCGTTGTCATAGCCACCTCGGGCCCCGGTGCTACAAACCTTGTAACAGGCATAGCTACGGCATATCTCGACTCAGTGCCAATGGTCGCCATAACGGGAAACGTTGCATGCAGTCTCATAGGACGCGACAGCTTTCAGGAGGTGGACATAGTAGGCGTTACCATGCCCATAACCAAGCATAATTTCATAGTAAAGGATATAAAAGAGCTTGCGGACACCCTCCGCACAGCCTTTAAAATAGCCAAATCAGGCAGACAGGGCCCCGTTCTCGTGGATATCCCCAAGGACGTGCAGGAGGCTCTCTGCGAGTACGAATCCAACGCACAGCCTGTGATACCCTATCCCCTTACCTTTGCCTCGGAGGAAAAGCTGCAGAAGGCAGCAGCTCTCATAAACAGCTGCGAAAAGCCCTATATCTTCTTCGGCGGCGGAGTTATAAGCGGAAAGGCTTCACAGCAGGTAATGGCTCTTGCAGACAAGATAGACGCACCTCTCGGCTGCTCCCTTATGGGACTTTCGGCAGTTCCCTGCGACCACCCGAGATTTCTCGGTATGCAGGGCATGCACGGACATTTCGCCTCCTCTGCGGCTCAGTATGAAGCCGACCTTATAATAGCTCTCGGCGTAAGGTTCAGCAACAGGGCAACGGGAGACGATTCCCGCTATCACAAGCATACAAGCATTATCCATATAGATATCGACGGCGCGGAGCTCCATAAGAACGTAGCCGCAGACGTTGCCATAAAAGGAGACCTGCACGACTCGCTGGAGCGCCTTATCGACATGGCTGAGGAAAAACGGCACCCCATGTGGCAGGAGCGCATTTCACAGCTCAGGGAGGAGGAAAAGCTGCATACCGACTCCGCACTGAGTGCAGCAAGAGAGAAAAACGGCGGTAAAAAGCTCAGCCCGTATGAGATAATAGATATCATCAGCTCACGGGCGGGAGAGGACGCAGTTATCGTAACAGACGTGGGTCAGCATCAGATGTGGACGGCTCAGCGCTATCCTCTGAAAAAGCCCCGCACCTTCCTTTCAAGCGGCGGTCTCGGCACTATGGGCTTCGGACTCGGAGCAGCCGTGGGAGCAGCCTCCGCTACGGGAAAGCGCTGTGTACTCTTCACAGGCGACGGCAGCTTCGGCATGGACCTCTGCGAGCTTGCAACGGCAGTTTCGCAGGAGCTCCCCATAACAATAGTTATAATGAACAACGGCGTACTGGGAATGGTCCGCCAGTGGCAGACACTTTTCTTCGACAGACGCTATTCAAACACCACTCTTGACAGAAAAACGGACTTCGCCAAGCTTGCAGAGGCTTTCGGCGCAAGAGGCGGTCATGCGTCCTCCGCAGCCGAGCTTGAAAAACTTGCGGACGAGGCTCTTTCCTGCAATACTCCTTTCGTTATCGACTGCAGGGTAGACAGCGACGAACTTGTACTGCCCATGCTCCCCAACGGCGGAACGATAGACGATATCATCACAGAGATAAAGTGAGGTGACATTATGGAACAGCAGTATGTAATAGGCGTTATAGTAGCCAACGTTTCGGGCGTACTTTCAAGAGTTTCAGGTATGTTCACGCGGCGCGGCTTCAATATCGACAGCCTCACCGTGGGCGAGACCGAGTCAAGCGGCTTTTCGCGCATTACCATTGCCTTTCACGGCGATGAGGATATCAAGGAACGAATACTCCAGCAGCTTCAGAAGCTCCATGATGTCAGAGAGGTGGAGGTCCTTGACAACAAGGACACTGTAATACGCGAGCTCCTCCTCATAAAGGTACGCAACAAAGCCGAAATAAGGCAGGACATAATGACAGCGGTAGAGATATTCCGCTCAAAGATAGTGGACTACTCCCCTACGTCACTGACCTGCGAGCTGACAGGCGAGACCTCGAAAATAGACGCATTTATCGAGCTGCTCAAGCCCTTCGGCATAATGGAGATGTGCCGCACGGGAATAGTGGCTATAGAGCGCGGCGAGAACTGCCTTAAAACAGTGAAATAAATCCGATAAGCATATCTTATCGAAAGGAATGATAAAAATGGCAATGACAATGACGCAGAAGATACTTGCGGCTCACTCGGGCAGAGAGTCGGTCAGTGCAGGAGAGCTTATCCTTGCAGACCTCGATCTTGTTCTCGGCAACGATATAACCTCTCCCGTGGCTATCAAGGAGTTCCGCAGGCTCGGCAGGGACAGCGTGTTCGACAGAGACAGGGTCGCAATGGTCATGGATCATTTCGTACCGAATAAGGACATAAAAGCGGCAGAACAATGTAAAACGTGCCGCGATTTCTGCACGGAACAGAACGTCACCCATTTTTACGACGTGGGAGAAATGGGCATAGAACACGCCCTGATCCCCGAAAAAGGCCTTGTCACCGCAGGGAACGCCGTTATCGGCGCAGACTCCCACACCTGCACCTACGGTGCTCTCGGGGCCTTTTCCACAGGCGTAGGATCTACGGATATGGCCTGCGGCATGGCAACAGGCAAGGCGTGGTTCAAGGTACCGTCGGCTGTGAAGTTCAACCTCACAGGCAGTCTCCGCAGATATGTCTCGGGCAAGGACGTTATACTGCATATTATTGGTAAAATCGGCGTTGACGGAGCCCTTTACCGCTCCATGGAGTTCGCAGGCAGCGGACTTGCTTCACTTTCAATGGCCGACCGCTTCTGCATGGCGAATATGGCTATAGAGGCAGGCGCAAAGAACGGCATATTCGGGGTGGACGACATCACTCTCGAATATATCCGCGAGCACGGCTGTGCAGCTCCCACGGTCTGCAAAGCCGACGATGACGCTGAATACGATGAAGTCATAAATATAGACCTCTCCGAAACAGAGCCGACTGTAGCCTTTCCTCATCTTCCGGGGAACACAAGGACTTTCCCGGAAATAGGCGAAATAAAGATAGATCAGGTAGTTATAGGCTCCTGCACCAACGGCAGACTTGAGGACCTCATCGCTGCCGCGGAGATAATGAAAGGCAGAAAAGCTGCCGGAAACGTGCGGGTTATTGTGATCCCCGCCACTCAGAGGGTGTACCTCGAGGCAATGGAAATGGGACTTCTCAGAACATTTATCGAATTCGGCGCAGTCGTGTCAACACCTACATGCGGCCCCTGTTTAGGCGGATACATGGGTATTTTAGCCGCAGGCGAGAGAGCCGTTGCAACTACCAACAGGAACTTCGTGGGACGTATGGGACACCCCGAATCCGAGGTATACCTTGCAAGCCCTGCAACTGCCGCAGCAAGCGCAGTAACAGGCAGGATAACAAGCCCGTGGGAGGTAATGGAACTATGAAATACACAGGAAACGTTATAAAATACGGCGACAACGTGGATACGGACGTTATAATCCCCGCACGTTACCTCAACACCAGCGACCACAAAGAGCTTGCGAGCCACTGCATGGAGGATCTGGACAGTACCTTCGTGAACCGCGTAAAACAGGGGGACATCATCACTGCAGGACAGAATTTCGGCTGCGGTTCCTCCCGCGAACACGCTCCCATAGCCATAAAGGCAAGCGGAGTCTCCCTCGTTATCGCAAAGAGCTTTGCCCGTATCTTCTACAGGAACGCCATAAATATAGGTCTCGCTATAGTGGAGTGTCCCGCTGCTGCGGAGGAGATATCGGAGGGAGATACCGTGGAAGCCGACCTCGACAACGGCATTATCCGCAATATAACCACGGGCAGGGAGTATAAAACGGCTCCGTTCCCCGTGTTTGTGCAGAAAATAATCGAAAACGGCGGACTTATGGAGTCTGTCGCAAAGGGAATACTGAACTGATATGACAAAAACCCAAAACTTCTTCAAAAGCACGAAATACCTGTGGATAGGCGGAGTTCTCGGCATATTTCAGCAGATTCTCGGTCTGCTCCGCTCTGTTGATCCAATATTCCAGAAATACGACATAACAAACATAATGGGCGGACTTACCTTCTGGGCAGCTTTCATACTTCTGCTTCTGCTCAGGAAAAAGCCAACCGCAAAAGAGCACTTTCGTGATATTTTCCTGCTTTTCGTCGGACTTGACTTCTTCTACTACTTTTACCTGATATTCGTGGATATATATGAATATTTCACCTATTTTCAAAGGTTACCCGAAGATAAGAAAAAGGGCTATACTATCTTTCAGAACACTCTTGAAGAGATACCCGACTTTTTCAAGTGGACGGCTATCGGACTTGCGACGGCAATACTGGGCTATATAGCCATCCGTTCAAGGGACAAGGGCAGAAAAAAGCTGTATATCGCGCTTCTGCTGCCGTTTTTTGCGTTTTTTGCATTATATATCTGTGATGACGCAGTATACACCGTCAATTACATAAAACAGGAACTTACTCCCGTCGATGAGCGCCCTGTCGGAATGTACTGCATTTTTTCGCCGGTATTGAACTTATTCGACCTGATCGCGGCGGCAGTATGCGTATTTCTCTACGCAAGATACAAGCCGTGGAACTTACCCGCCCTGCCATGATGCGGTGAGCAGTGATCAGTAATTAGCTGGCAGTGCAGGGGACGCTGAGTACGCCTCCTCTGCTGTTCTGAATAAAACCAATGGCTGAAGGCTGAAAACAGAAAGGAGTATATTATGGAACTGAAGATCGCATTGTTAAAGGGCGACGGCATTGGTCCCGAAATAGTGGACAGCGCCGTAGCGGTACTGGAAAAGGTGGCGAAGAAGTTCGGACACAGCTTCATCTTTACACCCTATCTCATAGGCGGCTGTGCTATCGACGAAACGGGAGTTCCTCTGCCGCAGGAAACTGTTGACGGCTGTCTTGCGTCAGACAGCGTTCTCCTCGGAGCTGTGGGCGGTCCCAAATGGGACGGTCTCGGCGGCGACGTCCGCCCCGAAAAGGCTCTCCTCGGCATACGCTCCGCACTGGGACTTTACACCAATCTCCGCCCCGCAAAGCTCTACCCTGCCCTGAGAAACGCTTCTCCGCTGAAAGATGAGATAGTCGGCGACGGATTTGATCTCCTCATTGTCAGGGAGCTCACAGGGGGCATATATTTCGGCGAGCGCGGTCTCCGCGAGGGTAAATACGGTACGGAGGCATTCGACACCGAGGCTTACAGCATAACCGAGATAGAGCGTATCGGCAAGGCCGCCTTTGAAGCCGCCATGAAGCGCAGAAAGTATGTATGCAGTATCGACAAGGCAAATGTTCTTGAGTCCTCAAGACTCTGGAGAAAGACCATGCACGAGCTGGCAGAGCAGTACCCTGAAGTCCGCTTCACGGATATGCTGGTGGACAATGCGGCTATGCAGCTGGTCCGTGACCCGAAACAGTTCGATGTCATCGTTACGTCCAATATGTTCGGAGATATACTTTCAGATGAAGCCTCTCAGATAACCGGCTCAATAGGCATGCTCGCCTCGGCTTCGCTTGGAGCTTCCAAACGCGGACTGTACGAACCCATACACGGCTCGGCTCCCGACATTGCCGGAAAGGGCCTCGCAAATCCCATTGCTACGATACTTTCGGGAGCAATGATGCTGCGATACTCCTTCGGTCTCAACAAGGAGGCTGACGCTATAGAAAAGGCAGTTGACAAGGTGCTCGGGGAGGGCTGGAGGACTGCGGACATAATCGGTACGGACAAGGATAAAATCCCCCTGACCTGTACGGAAATGACGGAGAAGATATTAAAGGTTATATAATCTTATTATAAGTTCGTATGACTGCAACAAAAAGTTTAAAAACTACTCATTGACAAACTGCTCCTTTTGTATTATCATATATTGCATACGGTACGCAAAAGACCGTATATCAATAACTAAACCACTTATCAAAGGAGTAAGGCTATGAAAAAGAGATTATTGGGGTTAACATCATCAGCATTTATTTTCGCAGCAGCTATCACAGGCTGTACAGTAAAAAGCAGGGATTCATCATTTAGCTTTTCAGTCTCAAAGGGCGACAAGTCCCATGACAATAAGAGCGACACGTCAGCAAAGCCTGATATCAACGATTTCAAGGGCACCTACAAATGCAACGGATATGCTTCATGGAGCTTAAAAAACTATCCCGACTTAAGTGAACTGAAAAGCAGTCTTGAAACGAACCCTATGACCGTCTCGGATAAGGGCACCATGCACTTAAACGGAAAGGACTACAAGCTCATACCCGAAGGCACGAGCGGCGAAGCCATAATTTTCAGTATCGACGGAAGCGGCTTTGACCTGGACAAATTCCCGGACAGAGGCTTCATGGACGAGAAATACGACGGCGCTGTATACTTTGCAAAGGAGACCGAACATATGAAGGTCAACGGCACTGACGTGCCCTATGATACTTACAAGGTCTACCTGACCGCAAACGGAGACTCCTCCTGCGCGGCATACCTGTCTTTCGACAAAGAATAAACTCATAATAACGGAGGTATTTTTATGCTTATCATCAACACAGACAAGGCACCCGCAGCAGTGGGGCCCTACTCACAGGCTATCGTTTCACACGGAATGGTCTTCACAAGTGGTCAGATCGCTATCGACCCAGCAACAAACACTGTTGCTGGCACGACTATTCAGGAGCAGACAGAGCAGATAATGAAAAATCTCGCAGCTGTTCTTGCAGAGGCGGGTTCAGGCTTCAATATGGCTGTGAAAACCACCTGCTTCCTTGCCGATATGAACGATTTTGCCGCTTTCAACGAGATATACGGCAAGTACTTCACCTCTCTCCCCGCAAGGAGCTGCGTTGCTGTAAAGACGCTTCCCAAGGGCGTTCTTGCAGAGGTGGAAGTGATCGCCGAAGTGTGTGATTATTCGTATTAATGCCCCTGCACATATATGTGAAAATACATGAATATTGTTATCATCGTCAATATAATAGCCGCACTTGCCATATTGACCGGCGGCTTAATGATGAGAAAGTACGCTGACGAACCAGTCGACCGCTCCATAGGCTTCAGAACGCAAAAGGCTATGTCAGACAGCGAGGCTTGGCGGTTCGCCAATAAAAAATGCGGCGGAGCATGGGCGATCATCGGAGCAGTATGCTTTGTCCTGACTTTAGCAGCTGTTTTGGCATTCCCTGCCCACAGCTTTGCTCATCTTGCAGTGCTGATACTGCTCACGGTGTCTGCTGTCACTGCGGCTGTATTTGTTGAAATACAGCTGAAAAGCAGATCCGGCAAAACATAACACAGCTCTCCTGTTCATTACGGACAGGAGAGTTTCTTTTTTGCTTGAAATAATATGTGATATGTGGTATAATGTTAAAATAGGCTTATTGTAATTTGAAATCCAGAAAGGAAGTATATCCATGACTGTCCGTGAATTACAGGATAATATCATAAAGCTCAAAAAACAGACAAATACCGCTATCCTCGCCCACTGCTACCAGGCGCGTGAGATATGCGAGATAGCCGATTTCGTCGGAGACAGCTACAAGCTCAGCGTTGACGCTAAAAGCGTCTCTCAGGAGAACATCATCTTCTGCGGAGTACACTTCATGGCTGAGACCGCTAAAATGCTCTCGCCTCAGAAACGCGTTTACCTCTCCAGCAAGCATGCAGGCTGCCCCATGGCGGAGCAGATGGACAGGGATATGATAAGCGCCATACGCGCTCAGGAGCCCGACCGTACTGTTGTCGCCTATATCAATACAACTGCGGCTCTCAAGACCGTCTGTGACGTTTGCGTTACTTCTTCAAGTGCCCTTAAGATAGTAAAGGCTCTTGACAGCGACAAGATACTCTTTATCCCCGACTGCAACCTGGGAGACTACATCAAGAAGCAGTGCCCCGACAAGGATATAAAGCTTTTGCAGGGCGGATGTCCCACTCATGCAAGGATAACCGTGAATGAAGTCCTTGCAGCTAAAAAGGAGCACCCCGACGCACTATTCCTCGTTCACCCCGAATGTACTCCCAAGGTGGTTGAACTTGCGGATTATGTTGGTTCTACCACGGGAATAATGGACTATGCAAAAAAGTCAGACAAAAAGGAGTTCATAATCGGTACGGAGAATTCCATAGTGGAGCATTTGCAGTACGACTGCCCCGAAAAGAGCTTCTACCCCGTGAGCCGCGACCTTGTATGCCATAATATGAAGCTCACGACTCTCCCGGATGTGTACAATACCCTCCTTGCCATCAGCGGCGAGGACCGCGAAGCCTGTGAGATAATCATGGACGACGGGCTCATTGCACAGGCAAGAAAGTGCATAGACGAAATGATAAGGCTGGGCGGCTGATATGATGGGATCAGTCGAAAAGCTGTACAACACATGCAACCTCACCGACAATGAGCTGAGGGAGCTGATAACTGCTGAGGATAGCGGAACAGCAGAACTCCTCCGCAGACGCGCCGACGAGGTAAGGCAGAAAAGCTACGGAAAAAAGGTCTTTCTCCGCGGACTAATCGAGATCTCCAGCTACTGCAAGAACAACTGCCTTTACTGCGGCATACGCCGGGGGAATACCGAGGCTGACCGCTACAGGCTGTCCCGTGAGGATATACTGAAATGCTGCGAAAACGGATATGAGCTGGGCTTCCGCACATTCGTCATGCAGGGCGGCGAGGACGCATTCTTCACTGATGACTTCCTCTGTCCGCTGATAACCGTGATAAAGGAAAAATACCCCGACTGCGCAGTGACGCTTTCCCTCGGAGAGCGCTCCTATGAGAGCTACAAAAGGCTGAAGGAGGCAGGAGCAGACAGATATCTGCTCCGTCACGAGGCGGCTTCTCAGGAACTGTATTCAAAGCTCCACCCTGAGGAAATGAGCCTTGAAAACCGGAAAAACTGCCTGTTTCAGCTGAAAGGGCTGGGCTATCAGGTAGGTGCGGGCTTCATGGTGGGAGCTCCATTTCAGACTGTGGAGCATCTGATCGCAGACCTGCGCTTTTTGCAGGAGCTTCAGCCGCATATGATAGGCATAGGTCCATTTGTACCCCACCACAAGACTCCATTTGCCGCTGAAAAGGGCGGAACTCTTGAGCTTACCCTCAGACTTCTCGGTATACTCAGGCTGATGTTCCCCAAGGTCCTTCTGCCTGCGACCACCGCTCTCGGCACTGTTGCTCCCAACGGCAGGGAGCTGGGCCTGCAAACGGGCTGCAACGTTGTTATGCCCAATCTTTCGCCTGTTATGGTGCGTAAAAAGTACGACCTGTACGACAATAAGATATGCACCGGCGAGGAGGCGGCGGAGTGCCGCAGCTGCCTGCAAAGACGTATAGAATCCGCTGGCTACGAGGTGGTATCGGAGCGCGGAGACTGTATTGATCAGTTGAGAGTTTAGAGTGCAGAGTTGAGAGTTAAAGAGTTTTCTCTTATTTATTTAAACCCTTTCGCAGAAGGCGGCAAGATAACTTTCAGCTCTCAGCTTTTCGCTTCTTTGCAAAATTTTGATTTAAGGAGAAATTTATGCGAGTACGTTTTCATCTGCCCGACTTTTCGGGTAATTTCAAGCTGAACCTGCTCTTCACGGAACTCCTTGAGCGTAACCGTGAATTCTTCCGTGAGGGAGTTGAGATAGCGTCCTTTTACGGAGTTTTCCCGCCCTCCATATGGAACGGCGGAAGGACTCAGGGGGGAGTATGCGACAAGACCTTCGTAAAAGGCGTAATAAAGGCGTTCAACGACAAAGGCATACCGCTCCGCTTCACTTTCACCAACCCCGCACTGGAGAAAAAACACCTCAGTGACCAGTTCTGCAATATGGTCTTGGCCATGGCCAATAACGGACTTAATGAGGCTATCGTTATGTCACCCATTCTGGAGGACTATATCCGACATAATTTTCCCGACTACAAGCTGACAAGCTCCACCTGCAAGCGCCTGAATACACTGGAAGGCCTTCTTGAGGAGCTGAAAAAGGACTATCACATAGTCGTTATGGACTACGACCTCAACAACAGGTTTGAACTTCTGGAGCAGATACCAATGGAGGACAGACCGAAAATAGAGTTCCTGTCAAACGCATGCTGCGAGCCGGGATGTCCGAGGCGTTCAGCGCATTATCACTCCATAGGCGTTCAGCAGATAGCCTATAACGAGCATATAAAGAAATACCCGAATCTGCCATTTGACGCGGCCAAATACGACCCCGACCACTTCCGCGACTGCCCTTACTCACAGAGAGGTCTCTTTGAGATAAGGAACCTCCGCACACATATATCTCCCGATGATATCTGGGAGAAGTACGTGCCTATGGGCTTTGAGCAGTTCAAGATAGAGGGCAGGACTGCAAGTCCCATCAATGTCCTCGAGACCTATATGTACTATATGGCTAAGCCCGAATGCCGCGACGAAGCGCGTTTCACTCTCCTCAAGGCTATGGAGAATACGGGCGCACTCTCATTCAAATAATAATACCACTGTCTTATAACTATCACCGAACAATGGGGGATATATTATGAAAATAGCAGCTGTTTTCAGCGATAACATGGTGCTTCAGAGAAACAAGAACATCCGCGTTTTCGGCACCTGCACAAACAAGGACAAGGCAATAACCGTAAGCATTCCCGAGCTTCAGAGCTCTGCCCGCGCTGTCATTAAGGACGGCAGATGGGAAGCTGTGCTCCCGCCGAGAAGAGAGTTCAGCTCATGCACCCTTGAGGTCTGTTGCGGAGCTGTGAAAAAGGTCTTTAAAAACGTCGCCATAGGCGAGGTATGGCTGGCAGGCGGTCAGTCGAATATGGAATTCGAGCTCAAGGACGAGCGCAGGGGCGTTGCCGCTCTTGCAGGCTGTATGGGCGAAAACGTCAGGTTTTACTATACGCCCAAATGTTCAATGAAAAACGATGAGCTTCTCACGGCTGAGAAGGAGTCATGCTGGGCGCTGCCCTCTCCCGAGAATTCCCGCTCGTGGTCGGCTGTGGGCTACTACTTCGCAAAAGAGCTCAGCCGCAGACTTGGAGTAACAGTAGGTATCATCGGCTGTAACTGGGGCGGCACCTCCGCTTCTGCATGGATAAGCCGCGAATACCTTGAATTTGACAGCCGTCTGCACCCTTATCTTGATGACTACGATAAAGCCATAGAGGGCAGGACTGATGAGGAAATGATAGCAGAATACGACGAATACTCCGAAAAACAGTGGAAATGGGACAGAGAGATCAACGCCTACCTCAAGGCGCACCCCAATACCAAGTGGAGCACCGCTATTGCCAAATTCGGCGAATCTCTGTACCCCGGTCCCATGAATATAAAGAATCCCCTGCGCCCAAGCGGTCTTTACGAGACTATGGTAAGCCGCATCGCCCCCTATACTCTTGCGGGAGTTCTGTGGTATCAGGGAGAATCCGACGATTTCCGCGCCGGGACCTATGATGTTCTGCTGAAAACTCTTATCGAGAACTGGCGCAGCGACTGGCACGACGACGAAATGCCGTTTCTGATAGTACAGCTGCCTATGTTCAGATACGAGGAGGAGCCCGACAATCAGAGCTGGGCTTACGTCAGAGAAGCACAGGAAAGAGTCTTCCGCACCGTGAAGAATACAGGTCTTGCCGTGGCTCTCGACTGCGGAGAATTCAACAATATCCACCCTGTGGACAAGTCTCAGGTGGGACACAGGTTATATTTGCAGGCTATGGACCTGGTTTACGGCATACTCGGAGACGGAGACTGCCTGCCGCCTATGTACGACAGCTATGAGGTCATCGGCAGTACCATGCTCATACACCTCAAAAACTGTGAAAGAGGTCTCGGCGGCAAGGACGCACGCTGCCTCGAGGGCTTCGAGATAGCAGGCGCAGACGGAAAATATCATCCTGCAAAGGCAACTGTAAGACTGCCCTATATAGAGCTTCGCAGCGACAAGGTGAAGATACCGTTTTCGGCCCGCTTCAAATGGACGAACTACGCTGACGTGGGGCTTTTCGGTATAAACGACCTGCCGCTGCCGCCCTTCCGCACAGATAAATAAGAGCTCTCAGCTTTTCAGGAGCTGTCTGCATTATCAGGCTTTCGCCCGCAAAAAAATCAACCATGTAAAAAAGGAGAATCATTATGCTTTTAGCAGTAGATATCGGCAACACAAATATTGTTTTCGGCTGCGTTGACAGCAAGGACGAGGTGATCCTCTTTGAGCGCATCAGCACCAATCACAACGCAACTGCCGCAGAATACGCAGTTCTTATCAAGACTATCCTCGAAATGAACAGCTTCAACATCTCCGACATAGACGACGCTATCATGTCCTCGGTAGTTCCCTCGGTGACAAATACCGTAAAGGAGGCTATCCGCAAGCTTTTCGGCGTTGATGTTATGATTGCGGGTCCTGGAGTCAAAACAGGTCTCAATATCCTCATCGACAACCCGGGACAGCTTGGAAGCGATCAGGCTGTTGATGCTGTTGCAGCTATAAATCAGTACCCCGTTCCCCTTATCATTATCGATATGGGTACAGCTACGACCCTTTCCGTTGTGGACAGCAAGAAGAACTACCGCGGCGGAGTTATCCTCACCGGTATGAAAGTCTCCGCAGACGCTCTTACCGCAAGAACTGCACAGCTCCCCAAGATCAATTTTGAAGTTCCGCCCCATGTTATCGGCACGAATACTATCGACTGCCTAAAGAGCGGTATCCTCTACTCAAACGCAAGCGCTCTTGACGGTATCATCGACCGCATGGAGGAAGAGCTGGGCGAAAAGTGTACAGTTGTAGCTACAGGCGGTCTCTCAGAGCTGGTTGTGCCTCTTTGCAGGAAAAAGATAATCCTCGATAATAACCTGCTTATCAAGGGCCTTGCTATCATTTACAGAAAGAACAAGAAGTAAGCAAAAAGCTCCGCATACGCGGAGCTTTTATATTTTATTCAATTGTCAATATCTTGGTCTTGCAGGTAAGCCCCACTGATTCTCGCCAACGCTTGGTCTGCACCAGAATATTATATTGATTATAAGTCCTGCAAGTGAAACAGGCGAACACAGGCATGTAAGTCCTGCCAGCATCGAATTGTCGATACCCGGGATAAATCTAATAAGCGTCGGTATACTTCCCGCAAAAAGAAGAAGTATCCATAATCCAGACTTTCCTGCGTCGTGAAGCCTTCTTACTCCCGACGACCAGTAGGGTATTCCGATAACGACAGAAAAAATAAGCGTAGCGACAGACGCGCCTATTGTGCCCTCTGCCATTTTTTCAATTTGATCCAGCGAAGAATAGGTGCCTGAAGTTACCGTCCTAAATGACGAAATGAACACTGATGACAACACGCAGCCAAAAACTATACCTATTATGCAGTTGAACAGGAAACCGTACCAGAACTCGCTTCGTGTGGAGCGGCCCTTGAAGTTGAAGTAGTTCTTGAAGTAGAGCTTTATAGCCTCTCCGAAGCCTACATACTGCGGGCTTTCACTGCTCTCGTTGAACGGTCCCTGATAGCCGAATACAGGACCGTTGTACATATTGGGCTGACCGTAGTTGTTGGGCTGACCATAGCCGTTAGGCTGACCATAGCCGTTGGGCTGACCGTAGCCGTTAGGCTGGCCGTAGTTGTTGGGCTGACCATAGTTGTTGGGCTGACCATAGCCGTTTGGCTGACCATAGTTGTTGGGCTGGCCGTAGCCGTTGGGCTGGCCGTAGCCGTTGGGCTGACCATAGCCGTTGGGCTGACCATAGCCATTGGGTTGGCCATAGTTGTTGGGCTGACCGTAGTTGTTCTGCTGTCCGTAGTTGTTCTGCTGTCCGTTATTGTCTGTGCCTGTGCTGTCAGACGAGTAATCAGACGATGCTGACGTCATTGCGGAAATATCGTCCATTGCCCCTGACGATCCTTCAAGAGAAGCTCCGCAGTTTTCGCAGTATCTGTCTCCGTCACGGTTTTCATAACCACAGTTTTTACATTTCATGATTTTTTACCTCCCTTTATCATGGTACTTCTATTTTATCAAAAACTGTTTTGTTTGTCAATATATTTTGTTAGAATAAGCTTATATATATAACAAAAAGCTCCCAGACAAGGGAGCTTGCTTTTTTATTCGATCGTAACAGAGACCTTCTGGTCCTTCTTAGCTGCACCTGCACGCATGATCGTACGGAGAGCCTTTGCTATCCTGCCCTGCTTGCCGATAACTCTTCCCATATCGTCGGGAGCTACGTTAAGGTGGAACACGATAACGCCCTCTTCGTCCGGAGCGTCCTCGGTAATATTTATGGCAGTTTTATCTTCTACGAGACCTGCTGCGATGGCATAAAGTAAATCTTTCATTGTAAAAACCTCCGTAAGCTTCCGGACAGAGGCAGAGACGCTTAAGCCTCTCCTCTTCCATTAAGCTTTTGATCAAAGAACTCCCTCTTTCTTGAGGATAGCCTTTACTGTGTCAGTAGGCTGTGCACCCTTTGCGATCCAGTCCTTAGCCTTATCTGCGTCTATCTTAACAACAGAGGGCTCCTTTGTGGGATCATAGTAACCGATCTCCTCAACGAAACGACCGTCTCTGGGGTATCTTGAATCAGCAACTACTACACGATAGAAAGGAGCTTTCTTAGCGCCCATTCTTCTGAGTCTGATCTTTACTGCCATTGTATTCACCTCCGGAAACATAATATATATTCAAGCGGCGGGAGACCGCATTGAAAACCTGTCAGAACGGCAGATTGCCGCCGCCCTTGCCTGTGAACTTGTCAAAGTTCATACCTGCAAGGTTCTTTCTTGCCTTGCGGAGAGACATCTTTCCGCTTTTGCCTGTAAACTGCTTCATTACCGACTGCATCTGCTCAAACTGCTTCAGCAGTCTGTTTACGTCCTCTACCTTTGTTCCCGAACCCTTTGCGATACGCTTTTTACGGGAGGGATTTATGATAGAGGGCTTTGCTCTTTCAGCACGTGTCATAGAGGTTATCATAGCCTCTACCCTGCCAAGCTGGCCCTCGTCGATATCAGCGTCCTTGAGCTTGTCGCCGACGCCGGGGAGCATACCAAGTATTGACTTCATGGAGCCCATACGCTTTATCTGCTTCATCTGGTCGAGGAGGTCGTCCATATCGAACTTGTTCTCCTTGAACTTCTTTGTCAGCTTTTCAGCGTCCTTCTGGGACATTACGTTCTCAGCCTTTTCGATAAGGGTAAGAACATCGCCCATGCCAAGTATTCTTGAAGCCATTCTCTCAGGGTGGAACTGCTCGAAATCGTCAAGCTTTTCGCCCATACCCACGAACTTGATAGGCTTGCCTGTTACGGAAAGTACGGACAGTGCCGCACCGCCTCTTGTATCTGAATCGAGCTTTGACATAAGAACGCCTGTGATGCCTACGGCGTCGTCAAACGCCTTTGCGACGTTTACTGCGTCCTGACCTGTCATAGCGTCAACTACCAGCATTATCTCATCGGGCTGGGTCTCATTCTTGATGTTTACCAGCTCGTCCATGAGGGTCTCGTCTATGTGAAGACGGCCTGCGGTATCTATGATAAGGATATCGTGACCGTAGTCCTTAGCGTAGGCAAGAGCTTTCTTAGCGATTACTACCGGGTCTGTCTGACCCATCTCAAATACCTTTACGTCAGCCTTCGCGCCTACCACCTGCAACTGGTTGATAGCGGCAGGACGGTAAATATCGCAGGCTGCAAGAAGTGGACGGTGTCCCTCTTTCTTGAGCAGCTTTGCAAGCTTTGCGGCGTGGGTGGTCTTACCTGAACCCTGAAGACCGCACATCATTATTACCGTAGGCGGCTTTGAAGCCATATTTATACGGGCATTGCTGTTGCCCATGAGTGAAACGAGCTCGTCGTTAACTATCTTTATTACCTGCTGTGCGGGGGTAAGGCTTGCGAGCACTTCCTCGCCAACAGCGCGTTCGGTGACATTCTTTACGAAGTCCTTTACTACCTTGTAGCTTACATCAGCTTCAAGAAGAGCAAGACGAACCTCGCGCATTGCTTCTTTTACGTCGGACTCTGTGAGCTTTCCTCTTGATTTGAGCTTTTTGAAGACGTTATTAAGTTTTTCGGAAAGTCCCTCGAATGCCATTATGAAGCCTCCTGTTTATGAAATAGTCAGGTCGCTCAGAGGAGCTCCCTCACCTTTTTTATATCACTTGTTATTTCATTTTTGATATCCCCGTCGGCGATGCGTTCTGCCGCGGACTCGATACGTCCGAAGTATTCACGCATTTTTCCGAGCCTTTCGGCGAAGCCGAGCTTCTCCTCATAGTTCATGAGGATATCCTCTGTACGCTTTATTATACTGCGCACTGCCTGTCTTGTTATATCCAGCGGCTGACCTATCTCCGCAAGGGAGAGATCCTCGCAGTAATACATCTCCATGATACTGCGCTGGTGTTCTGTGAGCAGGTCTCCGTAGCAGTCAAGGAGCATTACGAATTTCAGTTCCTTAGCCATATTCAGCGTACCTCTTCATGCTGTAATGCAAAATCACTTTACACATTATACTACACTTGCCGCCATTTGTCAAGGGGGTAAATAAAAATTATTTTTCTTCCGTTCCGCTCATATCGGAATAGGTAACGCTCACGAAGTCCACGACTCCGTTCTGGTCAAAATCCACAGTGACCGAATGGCCTCTCACGACGCCCTTATCGTCAGTCCCGCTGAGAACACCGTAGGTATAGCTGTGCATAAAGGGTATCTCCATTGTCTGCTCGTCATCCGGCTTGCCAAGGAGCTTTTCCACGTCGCTCACGGTGGAGACCAGCGGAACTATCCCGTAGATATCGCTTTCGCTGGTCTTTATTGAGATGCTGTATACAACGCTTTCTTTTTCCGCGCCCTTGTAGCAGTTTTCCAGTGAAGCGGTACACATCTCAACACCCCTGAAGTAGAGTGTCGCCAATCCGCTGCCGTTTTTCAGGCCATACTCCGACCTGCTGTAAAAGCGGTACTCCCATTCACTGCCAAGTGATGAAAGCTTTACCGGCAGGTCAAAGTGCTGTCCCTTTATGGTGATATTGCTCCTTACCGCGTCAACGTCGAAAACGCCGTCCGCGACGGTATAAGGTTCCAGCGTAGGAGCGACATCTATCTGAGGCACCTCGACGGATACTTCTTTTTTTTCAAGGCAGCCTGCGGCTGTAAACATAACGCCGCAAAGCAGCAGCAAATATATTTTTTTCATATCATTCTCCGGGTATTCATGTCTGCTCCTCAGGAGCCTTTGTTCCTATCTTTTCTCCGTACTTCACGACAGTTTCGGTACCATCGGCGGAATTTCTCAGTATATCCATATCCGGAACGATACTGTCCTTTTCAAAGAGCAGGACTATCGTAGAGCCGCCGAACTCGAATCTTCCCTTTTCATCGCCCCGCATGAAAGAGCTCTCTTCATGAAGGTTGACTATCCTTCCCACCAGCATTGCTCCAACTTCTATCTGCACCACATCGCCGAAATTCTCGGTATGCAGGACAGTATACTCACGGCTGTTGCGCTTGTAGATATTGTATCTTTCAAGGGCTATGGGATTTACGGTGTGGAGCTCTCCGCGTATATAGGTATTTTCGCTTTTCACTCCGTCGTCTATATAGCAGTAGCGGTGATAGTCGTTCACCTCAAGCCGGAATATACAGCAGTATCCGCCGCAGTAGCGCTTTGCGAGGAACTCGTTGCTGACCAGGTCGGATACCCTGTAACGTGAGCCCTTTATGCAGAAAAAGCTCCTGCTGTTTATCTTGTGAACGGTCAGTTTTGAGTCGCAGGGGCTTATAAGGTGATCAGGATCAGTGTCCACAGGTCGTCTGCCCGGCTTTATCCTGCGGGTAAAAAAGTCATTATAGGAATTTATGCCCTTCATAATGTACTCCGACGTATCTATACCGCAGCGTCTGATGAAGGGCTTTATCAGCGGCTTTGACAGGGGCGAATCCATGAAGCAGCCTGCTATATATGACAGCGCGGGAGCTGTCAGCGCTTTAAGCATGACTCTTCCCGCAGTGCTGCCGTAAAGCTTTTTCAGCAGTCTGTTCTGTTTTTCGTTTGATACCACGACCTGACCTGTTCTTGTTTTTATCATATCGAGCTCCTTATATCATGTGTGAGCGTAAAATCAAAGACGCGCGTTTGCAAGCATGAGCTTTATGCGGTTTTCCTGATTTACCCGTGTGGCACCGGGGTCATAGTCTATAGCAACTATATTCGCGTTGGGATTGTCCTGCTTTATTGCTCTTGACATACCCTTCGCGACTATATGGTTCGGCAGGCAGCCAAAGGGCTGAGTGCAGATTATATTCTCAACGCCCGACTTCGCAAGCGCAGCCATTTCCGCAGGTATCAGCCAGCCCTCGCCCATTACAACGCCCTGATTGATGTACTTGTCAGCAAGCTTTCTCAGGTGCTCGAAATCGTGGAGGGGCTCGAAGCTGCCCTGCTCCTTCATCACCTTTATCAGCTCCTTCTGCTTTGCGTAGATAAGGTCGTAGCCTATCTTGTTGAACACAGAGCTTTTTGTGGGGTGGTCATATATCTTGGCGTTGTTGAAGTTTGCCGCTGCGCAGTACATCACGAACTCCAGCAGCGACGGCACAACAGGCTCGCAGCCCTCGGATATCAGGAAATCCTCAAGATGATTGTTGGCAAGGGGAGAATACTTCACGTATATCTCTCCCACTATGCCTACTCTTATCTTCTTCTCGCTGCTGAGGGGGATGGAAGCAAAGTCGTCAAGTATATCCCTGTATATCTTCTTGGTTTTCAGGAACATCTTACTGCCCTTGCGGAAGATATTGCACAGTCTCCTGTGCCATTTGTCCAGCATTTTCTTTGCGTCGCCCTTGTTTATCTCATAGGCTCTGCACTTGTTGTAGCAGGTCATGAGCAGGTCGCCGTAGAGCACGGCGTACAGCATTTTCAGAAACATGGGCGCTGTTATCCTGAAGGCGCTGTCCTTTTCAAGTCCGCTGAAATTGAGGGATACCACCGGTATCTGGGGATAGTTCTTCGCCACAGCCTTTCTCAGCAGATGGATATAGTTTGAGGCACGGCAGCCGCCGCCCGTCTGGGTAATGAGCAGGGCAGTCCTGTCAGGGTCGTACTTTCCGCTTTTCAGCGCGTCCATGAACTGTCCTATTACCAGCAGTGCGGGATAGCAGGCGTCGTTGTGTACATTTTTCAGGCCTTCGTCAACTACGGCTCGTGAATCGTTCCGCAGCAGCTCCAGCTTATAGCCCTTTGCTTCAAATATGGATATGAGCATTTTGAAGTGTATGGGCAGCATATCGGGAACGAGGATAGTATGGGTCCTTATCATATCCTCGGTAAACTTTGCATATTCGGGCATAGTGACCTCCGTATAATAAATGGGGTATATAAATATTCTGGTGGTTTATTGTGTATACGGCGTTCGCAATTGCTTATTATACCACAAATACGCAAACGCCCCGCAGTTACCGACCGCCAAAAAAGTTATTTACCCAATAAATGCTTGGAGCCTGTGACGTCACACAGGCTGCACCTCTCGCTTTCTGGCAGGCTTTTTCTCTGCCTGCTCCATAGCGGCAACAAGGCTCCTGAGTCTTATCCTTGCGGCGCCGAGGTTGTTTATCTCATCTATTTTAAGCTGTGTATAGAGCTTTCCGCGGCTTTCCAGTATATGTCTCACCTCGTCGCCGGTAACGGCGTCTATTCCGCAGCCGAAGGATACCAGCTGTATGAGCTGCATATCAGGCTGAGTAGTTACGTACTTCGCCGCGCGGTAAAGACGTGAATGATAGGTCCACTGATTGAGTACCCCCAGCTTCGGAGTCTCCGCAAGACCTGCGATACTGTCCTCAGTGATGACCGCCATGCCGAGGCTTGACACAAGCTTGTGTATCCCGTGGTTTATCTCCTTGTCGATGTGGTAGGGTCTGCCGGCGATGACTATTATCTTTCTGCCCTCGGCTCTTGCCTGGTTTATTATCTCCATTGCCTTGCGGGTCACGGTATGGTGATAGGTCTCAAGGGCTTCGTATGCCCTGTCCACAGCCTCAGATATCTTTCCTCTGACATTATACCTGCCGAGAGCCTGTCCCAGTACCTTTATGACGTTCTTTCTGATATTCAGGTCAAGGTAGGGATGCACGAAATTATCATCGTTGAGCTTCGGATTGTTGGCTTTGAGGAGCTCCGGATAATAGGCGACTACAGGACAGTTGAAATGGTTGTCGCTGCCGCCCTCGTCAAGATTGTAGCTCATGCAGGGGTAGAATATGAAATCCGCTCCCTTGTCGAGAAGATTCTCGATATGTCCGTGAGTAAGCTTTGCGGGGTAGCATACCGTATCCGAGGGTATGGTGTGCTGTCCGAGGTAATACATATCTCTTGAGCTCTCGTCGGAAATGACCGTCCTGAAGCCCAAAGTCGTGAACAGCGTGTGCCAGAAGGGCAGCTGCTCATAGAAGCCCAGCGCAAGGGGAAGTCCCACTGTTGCGCGGAAACGCTTTGGCTGATGGGTCTTTACGGTATTGAGGATACTGTCGTATTTGAACTCATAGAGATTCGGTACGGTGTTTTTATTGACGGCTCCGCCGCCCTTTTCGCAGCGGTTTCCGGAAATAAATTTCCGTCCCTGACCGAAGCTGATGATATTCAGCTGGCAGTGCGCGGTACAGCCGCCGCAGTTCACAGAGCGTGAGGTATATGTAAAGTTCTCCAGTTCCTCTGCCGGTATGAGCTTTGAGGGCTCTCCGTCCGCTCTTTCCTTTGCGTAGAGGGCACAGCCGAAAGCTCCCATAAGTCCGGAAATGGCCGGACGTATAACATTCCTGCCAAGCTCCTTCTCGAAGGAGCGGAGCACCGCGTCGTTGAGGAAGGTGCCGCCCTGTACTACTATATTCTTTCCGAGGTCGTCAGGAGAATTCGCGCGTATTACTTTATATATGGCGTTCTTGATGATGGACGAGGAAAGTCCCGCGGAGATGTCCTCAACGGTAGCGCCGTCCTTCTGCGCCTGCTTTACGGAGCTGTTCATGAATACAGTACAGCGTGAGCCGAGATCGACAGGGTGCTCCGCAAAGAGTCCCAGCCGGGAGAATTCGGCGATATCGTATCCGAGAGCCATTGCGAAGGTCTGTATGAAAGAGCCGCAGCCCGATGAACAAGCCTCGTTGAGCATTATGCTGTCTATGCTCTGGTTTTTTATCTTGAAGCACTTGATGTCCTGTCCGCCGATATCAATTATGAAGTCAACGTCGGGGCAGAAATATGCCGCCGCCTTGAAATGGGCAACAGTTTCAACTATGCCGTGGTCTATGGAAAGACCTGCCTTTATCAGATCCTCGCCGTAGCCGGTAACAGCCGAGCCCTTTATGGTGATGCCGGGATTCATCTCGGAGTATATCTTCCTCACCTGATCGGCTATCTTGTCGAGGGGCTGTCCCTGATTTGAGGAATAATGGTGGTAGAGCATACGTCCGTCATCGGTTATGAGCACAAGCTTCGTGGTAGTGGAGCCCGCGTCTATGCCAAGGTATGCGTCACCGGTGTATGTACGAAGATCGGCGTATTTAAGATCGAATTTCTTATGCCTGTCTATGAAGCCCTCATACTCTGCCTGAGAGCTGAAAAGGGGCTCTCCCGTGACAATATCGTCTGAAGCCTTTGCGTTCTGTATCTTTTCGATAATATCGTCTATGGCAAAGGCGTCCTCGGCTGTAGCCGCATATATTGCGCAGCCGTAAGCCACGAATACGGGAGCCTCCTGCGGAAATACCGCATTGCTGCCGTCAAGTCCGAGAGTTTTTACAAAAGCCTTTTTAAGTCCGTTCAGGAAGAACAGCGGACCACCGAGGAAAAGCACCTTTCCTTCGATAGTACGTCCCTGAGCAAGTCCGGAAACGGTCTGATCGACAACTGCCTGAAAGATACTTGCCGCAATGTCCTCACGTCTTGCTCCCTGATTGAGAAGGGGCTGTATATCTGATTTTGCGAATACTCCGCAGCGTGAAGCTATGGGGTATACCTTCTGGGCGTGGAGGGACAGCTCGTCCAGCTCGTCGGCGGTGATGCCGAGAAGTGTAGCCATCTGGTCTATAAAAGCTCCCGTGCCGCCCGCGCAGGTGCCGTTCATACGCTGCTCAACGCCGCCTGTAAGGAATATTATCTTTGCGTCCTCGCCGCCAAGCTCTATGACCGCGTCGGCGTCGGGCTGCTTCTCCTTTACGGCAAGAAACGCCGCGTGTACCTCCTGCACGAAGGGTATGCCTGCGGAATTTGCAAGTCCGAGACCTGCCGAGCCTGTTATGCAGACAGTGAACTCCTCGTCGGGATAGTCCGCCTGTATTATTTTAAGCTGATCTGTTACGGTCTCCTTGACCTTTGAAAGATGCCGCTGATACTTGGAGTAGAGTATCTCCCCGTCAGCGTCGGTTATGACCGTTTTTACGGTGGTCGAGCCCACATCTATACCCAGTGAATACTTGTTTGCCATTACGCACCTCAGTAGAAGTAATTATGCAGCGGCTGCCGATCCAATGCCGCTATCTTATTATTATATCATATAATTGTAAAAAAAGCAACGGACAATATACAGCCGTTTTTCCGGAACTGAGTTGAAGATGTATGCAAAATGTTGTATAATATCGTATATCCAATACTTTTTCAGTATAGCACGAAAGGTCTGCAATGTCAATTTGAAAATTTTTCTGATCTTCTGTAACGAATGCGCATTTCGTGCAACTAATATATGAACGTTCGGAAAGGAGGCGGTGTCGTGTCGTCGGATATGGAGCAATACTACAGGGAAAACGGCAGAAAGGTGTTCCTGTACCTCATGACCCTCTGCGGCAATGCCGATACCGCCGAGGAGCTCACTCAGGAGACTTTTTACCGTGCTCTGCGGTCGCTTAAAAAGTACAAGGGAGACAGCTCCGTATACACATGGCTGTGCAGTATCGCGCGGAACGCATGGCTGGAGGAGCTCCGCAAACGCAGGAAGCATACAAGCGAGGAGATAACAGAGCTCATCGAGGACACCTCTCCCCGTCCCGACGAGGAGGCGGAAAGCGAGGACAGCCGTATCCGCCTGCTGAAAAGGATACACTCCCTGCCGGAGACGGAAAAGGAGATAATACTGCTCCGGGCTTCGCAGGAGCTGAGCTTCCGGGAGATAGGGGAGATATTCGGCAAGTCCGAAAACTGGGCACGTGTGACCTACTACCGCGCGAAACAGAAATTAGCCGATAGCCGTTAGCCTGTAGGGACGCGCATTGCGCGTCCGACATGAAATTTGCTTTTCGGACGACCAATGGTCGTCCCTACAATGAAAGGAGTGATATTATGAAATGCAATATCGTGAGAGACCTTTTGCCGCTGTACTGCGACAAACTTACATCTCAGGACAGCAACGAAGAAATAGAAAAGCACCTCCATGAGTGTGAGGAGTGCAATGCTGTCTATGAGAGCATGAACAATAAGGAAGATATTATAAAAGCGCCTGATAAGGACGTAAAACCGCTGAAAAAAGTAAAAAAGCGCTTCATACTGAGGGCTTTTGCAATATTTTTCGGAACTTTCGCCGCACTGGCAGCCGCCTTTGTTTTTCTGTTCGTGGGAGTTATACCCATTAGCTCTGATAAGCTCCACTATACAGCCGAAATCACGAATGTGAACACATATAGCTGGAGTGATAAAGCTGACATTACCGATAGCAACAATGACGGAATACCAGATGCTGCCGAAATCGACTCGCGCGAAGAACTTATTGTCCGCATTATGCCGGACTGCAGCAACGCAAGATATGTTGAGCACAGGGATTTCTGGGATTTCTCAGATATGACAAATTACAAACTGTCAATGGAGATATATCCAACTTTCAAGCTTCCGTTTGATGACCGCGGCGAATCCCCTAACGTATCAGTCCGCGGATTTCCCGATGTAAAAGAAGGCGACACCATTACTGTTCACTGTCGTGACAAAGATGTTGTTATCGACCTATGGCAGCTATGGCTCGACACAAAAGCAAAAGAATAATGACCTCATTCGGACGGCTTAACTGCCGCCCGATTTTTTTGTTGACAATAAATACCGTAAGTGATATAATAAATTATATATGTATATTTGCGGCTGTATGCCGTATATGATATAAGAGTGGAAAGTTGAGAATTGAGAGTTGAGAGTCGATAAGCTTTTTAAAATATATCTGCGAAGCAGACACCACCACTCTCCACTCTCCACTCTCCACTCTCAACTTAGAGATACGGAGATAATAGAATTGGAAAAAACAGTCAACGGTTTGAAGATAAACTACGAGGAAAAGGGCGAGGGCGACCTCATCGTACTGCTTCACGGCTGGGGCAGCAATATCACCCTTTTTGCCAATATGATGGAGCTTCTCTCGAAGAAGTACAAGGTCGTGGCTATGGATATGCCCGGCTTCGGAAAGAGCGACGAGCCAAAGGAAGTATGGGACGTGAGCTCCTATGTGCAGTTCGTTATCGACTTCCTCAAAGACTACGACGCTAAGGAGGTTATGTTCCTCGGTCACAGCTTCGGCGGACGTGTCATCATAAAAATGCACAGCCGCGACGACCTGCCTTTCAGGGTGACAAAGGTAATACTCGTGGACAGCGCAGGCATCATGCCGCCGAAGTCCAACAAGAAGAGCTGGCGCACACGCTATTACAAAATGGGAAAGGCTGTCCTTTCATTGGGCATAGTAAAAAAGCTCTTCCCCGACGCGCTGGAGAACTTCCGCAAGAAAATGGGAAGCGCGGATTACGCCGCAGCTTCGCCCATGATGAGACAGGTCATGGTAAAGGTGGTAAACGAGGACTTGGAGCCTTACCTGCCGAATATAAAGGCTCCCACACTGCTCATATGGGGCGTGAACGATACTGCAACTCCCCTTTCCGACGGTGAGAAAATGGAGAAGCTCATACCCGACGCAGGTCTTGTAAAGCTGGAAAACGCAGGGCATTATTCATTCCTTGAACAGCAGTTCACCTTTAACCGCGTGATGTGCTCGTTCATGAAGATAGAAGAATGATATTAATGCGGAATTAGGAATTCGGAATTAGGAATTATGGTATCGCCTGTCGGCGATAGATCTGAATATTTTGATCAGTCTGCGAAGCAGACACATTAATTCCGAATTACGCATTCCGAATTCCGAATTCAAGGAGAAATATATGAATTTGGTTTTATGGATAATATTTGCGGTCATTGCGCTGACGGCGACAGTCTTTCTCGGACTGAGAGAGTTCCATATGCTGCAGCTCAACGGCTACAAGACTCCCGAACATTCACGCTGGATGAAGAAGAACAGAAAGCGCTATATACTGCCTGCGGTGCTGTTTTTGACGCAGTTTCTGCTGATACCGCTCCAGAGGGGCAGTGAAGTGACTGCAGCCATTTTTGTCATAACGCTTTGCTTCTTCAATGCCATAACAGCCCTGCTCAACAAGCCCGGCAAGAAGTTCAAGAAGCCCCTTGTTTATACGGCAAGAATGAAACGCATGATGATAACCTTCGGTATACTCATTGCGGTATTCTATGTAATTGCAATTCTTAACGGAAAGACATTCGTGCAGGTGGACACTGCAAACGGCGGCCGGGAAGAAACACACTGGTTCATAACGGCTCTGCCATATATACTTGTTGGCTCTGCGCTGTACCTTACTCCCATACTCGTTCCGCTGTCCAATCTGATAAACAAGCCCGTGGAAAAAGCGGTACAGAACTGGTACATCAACGACGCAAAGAGGATACTTTCCGAGTGTCCCACGCTCCATAAAGTGGGTATCACGGGAAGCTACGGCAAGACCAGTATGAAGTTCTACCTTGACGAGCTTCTCAACTCACAGTACAACACCCTGAAAACTCCTGAGAGCTTCAATACTCCCATGGGAGTTACAATAACCATTCGCCGCGACTTAAAGCCCACTCACGAATACTTCATCTGCGAAATGGGCGCGAGACGAGTTCACGAAATAAAGGAGCTCTGCGGCATTGCGGACCCCCATGACGGAATAATCACTTCCGTCGGTCCTCAGCATCTTGAGACCTTCAGTTCTATCGAGAATGTGGTGAATACCAAGTTCGAGCTTGCCGACCATGTAAAGGCTAAGGGCGGTAAGATTTACCTCAACGGTGACAACGAGCTTATCCGTAAAAAGGCTCCCGAATATCCAAATGCGGTGCTCTACGGACTTCAGGAGGGCAACCACTACCGCGCAACTGATATTTCCGTTTCAGACAGAGGCACTGAGTTCACGGTAACTGCTCCCGGCGGCGAGACACAGCGCTTCTCAATGAAGCTCCTCGGTGAGCACAACGTACAGAACGTACTCGGCGCTATCGCCTACGCTCACGGTACGGGCATATCGCTTGAAAAGCTCACTCTCCCTGTCAAGCGTATCGCCGCAGTTCCCCACAGATTGCAGCTTCTCGACAAGGGCGGCAATATGACCTTTATCGACGACGCATACAACTCAAATCCCAGCGGCTGCCGCGCAGCTCTCAATGTACTGGGACTTTTCGACGCCTGCCGTATACTGGTAACTCCCGGTATGGTAGAGCTTGGCGCGAAGCAGGAGGAGCTCAACTTCGAGTTCGGTCAGGAGGCTGCAAAAGCCTGCGACCATATAGTTCTCGTGGGCAAGGCTCAGACAGTGCCGATATACAACGGTATCAAGGACGCAGGCTATGATATGGAAAATGTTTTCGTTGCGGACAGTCTCAGCGAGGCTCTCGCCCACGTAAACGCCTATCAGACTGACAAGAAGAAAATAGTCCTTCTTGAAAACGACCTGCCCGACAATTATTGAGAAATGCGGAATTAGGAATTTAGGTAGCGCCTGTCGGCGATAGATCTGAAATATTTTGATATGTCTGCAAAGCAGACACATTAATTCCGAATTAAATAAAAGGAGAAATAGTAATGAAGATCAATCTTGCAGTTCTTTTCGGCGGAAGAAGCGTCGAGCATGAGGTATCAGTCATCTCGGCAGTTCAGGCTATGGCAAGCATAAACAAGGAAAAATACAACATTATCCCTGTATATATGACAAAAAAGAGCGAATTCTGGACAGGCGAGAAGCTCATGGATATCAACAGCTTCAGGGATATCCCCGCCCTCCTCAAAGAGTGTACCGAGTGCGTTTTCGTAAGAAGCGAGGGCAAGGTACAGCTTATCCGCCAGAAGATGAAGAAGTTCGGCTCAAATGTCATCTCCGATATTGACGTTGCTTTCCCTATCGTTCATGGCACCAATGTTGAGGACGGCGCTCTGCAGGGCTATTTGCAGACCCTCGACCTGCCATATGTAGGCTGCGATGTGCTTGCTTCCGCGATCGGCATGGATAAATTCGTAATGAAGATACTCCTTAAAGACGCAGGTTTCCCTGTTCTTGACTGCTGCCGCTTCTCGTCATACGAGATAAACGACATGGACAGAATGGTAGCCGAGGTAGAGAAGAAGTTCGGCTATCCCGTTATCGTAAAGCCCATAAACCTCTGTTCAAGCGTAGGTATCTCAAAGGGCAAGGACAGAGACAGTCTTATAAAGTCTATCGAGGAGGCTTTCGAGTTCGCTGACCGTATCCTCATCGAGCCCTGTGTGGTTCAGCTCAAGGAGATAAACTGCGCCGTAGCAGGCGACAGCGAGTCCGCTGAGGCTTCCGTATGCGAGGAGCCGGTACAGGCAAGCGGCGACGATATCCTCAGCTACGACCAGAAGTACGTAGGCGGCGGCAAGGGCGGCAGCAAGGGCATGGCTACCCTTAAAAGAAAGATACCCGCTGATATCACTCCCGAACAGGACGAATTCATCAGAAGGACAGCTGTTGACGCCTTCCGTTATCTCGGACTCAACGGCGTTACACGTATCGATTTCATGATAGATATGGCAACAGACAAGATATATATCAACGAGATAAACACTATCCCCGGCTCTCTCGCTTTCTATCTCTGGGAGCCCAAGGGCGTGAAGTACACTGAGCTCCTCGAAAGGCTCATACAGCTCGCTCTCAAACGCTACAGACAGGGCGAGAAGATAAGCTATACATTTGATACCAATATACTCTCAATGGGAGGAAGCTTCGGCTCAAAGGGAAGCAAGTGCTGATAAACGCCGCTTAGACATGAAAAAGATAAATATACTTCCGTTGGTGGAAAAAGAAGTTGACTACTCACTGCTCATAACGCAGGTCCGAAAAGGAGGCGGTATAGCCGTTTCCATGCTCGTTTACATCATACTGTTTGCCGTAATATGCGTTATCGGGCTCATCAAGCCCTTGCTGTCTCTCCCGCTCGTCGGTATATTATTCATTTTACCGGGAATAGACAACAGCGGAACGATATATCAAAACGGCAGAGCAGTGGAAAACAACGCAAAGAACCGCCTGCCTTTACTGATAATCGGCATATTCGTAACGCTTTTCGGGATATGCGGGTCCCTTTCCATGTATGATAAGTCAATAGCAGGCTTTGCCGCAAAAATAGTACTTGCGCTTATGATAGTGACTATTGCTTCAATAACCATCGGAAGGCTGATATATCTTATCGTTTTATCTGCCGCCGCTTTAGGCAGAAAAAACTCCTGCACCTGCCCGGTGCCTTATGAACACGATGATTACGCGCCTGACGGCACTAACATTTACAAATACTATTATGAGGGCGAATGCTATCACTTCATGGATCATGACGGGTCAATATTTGCCGAAAGCACCGGTTTAGACAATACGATAATGATAGACCCGGATTCTCCTGAGCGGTATTACCTGAAAAGTGTGTTCGGGCATTATTGTAAAAGTCTCTGGCAATTCATAGTGAAACTTATTATGATCGTACTGTTCACCTCGCCGGTATGGGGAGCTTTTCTCTTAAAATTCATACTCGGCCGGGGCAGACAATGGTAAGCTAAAACGCTGATCTCAGCTTATAAATATAATATAAAACAAGGAGGGTTTAAAATGACCGAAAAAGAAAAACAACAGGCTGGAGAGCTTTATGACGCAAGCGACAGAGAGCTTTTCACAGAAAGAGTAAAGGCAAGAAAGCTCTGCGCTGAATTCAACGCGCTGGAGTACAACGATTTCCAGAAAAAGGAAAGAGTCATCGACAGGATTGTCGCTCTGAAGGGCGATAATGTAACTATCGAAGCAGGCTTCCTCTGCAATTACGGCTACAATATAGTTATCGGAAACAACTTCCACGCCGATGTAAACTGCGTTATGATAGACAATGCCGAGATAACCTTCGGCGATAACGTGTATATCGGTCCGAACTGCTGTTTCTGTACGGCAGACCGCCCTCTCGATTCGGTCACAAGGAATACCGGACTTGAATACGCAAAGTCTATCAAGGTAGGCAATAACGTATGCTTCGGCAGCAATGTGACCATAGCGGCAGGAATAACTATCGGCGATAACGTGGTGATAACATCTGGCAGTGCCGTTACAAAGGACGTCCCGTCAGACTGTATAGCTTCCGGAAATCCGTGTCTGCCCGCAAAAATAACAGAAAGAAGCGCTGCTCATGAAGCGCCGAAAAAGGCTGAGGAAAAGCCGGCGGCAGCTCCCGGTGCCGCAGCAGCTCCGCAAAAAGAAGAACAGAAACCTGCCGCACCTGCGGCTCCCGAAAACAGGAAGCCCTCCGGCTCAAGACACCTTGAGGTACACCGCGTGGATAATCCGAACGGAAACGGCTTCCCAAACAGAAGAAAATAACAAAAGGAGGACTGAACCATGAATACTCTTCACTTCAAATACGCCGTTGAGATAGAAAAGACACGCTCCATAACACAGGCTGCGGAAAATCTCTACATGGCTCAGCCCAATCTGAGCAAGGCTATCAAGGAACTGGAAAGCACCCTTGGCATAACTATATTCAGACGTACCTCAAAGGGCGTAATACCTACAGATCAGGGACTCAGGTTCCTCGACTACGCCAAGCAGATACTTATACAGATAGACAATATGGAGGCGATACACTCTCCGGACAAGCCGAAAAACAGCCGTCTGAGGATATCTGTACCGAGAACCGGCTACATCTCAAAGGCTTTCTCGGAGTATATCGCGGGACTGAACGCTCCCGAAGATATGGAGATATTCTTCTGTGAGACCAACTCCCTGAGAACTATCGAAAACGTCCGTGAAAACGGCTACGACTTCGGAGTAATCCGCTTCAACGCAGCCCATGAGAAATACTTCACAGACTTCCTTGCGGAAAAGAATCTCGACAACAAGCTGCTCTGGGAATTTGAGATGCTGGCGGTAATGTCCTCCGAGCACCCTGCCGCAAACGCGGATATCATAACCTATTCCGACCTTTCCTGCAACTACACCGAGCTCGGACAGGGCGACGACGCTGTTCCCTATGTGTCGGGAGCCGTCGAGAAGCTCTATGCTTCAAACCGTCCTGCTGACGTTCCCGTAAGAAAGGTTTGTATGTACGACCGCGGAAGCGCTCTCGACTTCCTGCTCACCGTGCCTCAGGCTTTCATGCTGGACTCTCCCATGCCTGCGAGCCTGTGCGGAAAATATGGTCTTGTACAGCGCAAATGCGCATTCCCGGACAACAACTTCAAGGATATGCTCATATATGCTTCCGGACATAAGCTCTCGGAAAACGAGCTGAAACTTGTAAACCGTCTTTATGAGGTAAGAAATGAGAGTGCCTTTGCAGAGTACAAATGATATGTGTATTTGAATATGGGCGCATTCTGAATAAGAATAATCATCATATATTGTTATTTGCGGGGCGATGTTCACATCGCCCCTTGTATTTTACAGTCAGATCTGCGCTGTGCAGGGGCTGATGACCGATCAGCCCTTATACTATGCAATTATATATTTCAAGGCGGCTCACGCCGCCCTTTTTTATTATTTCCACTGTATTCCCACGGAGATAAGCCAAAGTCCGGCAGTGCTCCCGATATCATTCACAGCAAAAATATCGATATCGGAATATCGATATTCCGCTGTTATATTTGTGCAACACCCCCGTTATGTGATATAATATTGAATATATCAATGCAATGCCTGTATCGGCGGAAGTCAACGGCGACGTCCGCGAAAAGCTCCCGCATTGCAAATCTATCGCAAGGAAGGTATGGACAATGTTTGAAATTCTTGAAAAAAGAAGCCTCAACCCCACCGTTACCCTTATGCGTATAAACGCTCCCAAGGTAGCAAGGAAGGCTGAGCCGGGACAGTTCATAATACTCAGAACAGACGCTGACGGCGAGCGCATACCGCTCACTATCGCTGATTTTGACCGCACAAGCGGCTCTGTTACTATCATTTTTCAAATAGTAGGCGCTACGACAGAAAAGCTCAACCACATGAACGAGGGCGACTGCTTACAGGACTTCGTAGGACCTCTCGGAAAGGCTACAGAGACAGAGGGTCTCAAAAAAGTAGCTGTCGTAGGAGGAGGCGTTGGCTGCGCTATTGCTTATCCCGTTGCAAAGAAGCTCCATGCCCTCGGCGTTGAGGTACATTCAATAGTTGGCTTCAGAACAAAGGACCTCGTTATTCTTGAGGACGAGTTCAAAGCAGCAAGCTCAAAGTTCGTACTTATGAGCGATGACGGAAGCGCAGGCGAAAAGGGTCTCGTTACCGACGCTCTCAAAAAGCTCATAGACAGCGGCGAAAAGTACGACAGAGTCATCACTATCGGACCTCTCATAATGATGAAGTTCGTCTGCAAGCTCACCAAGGAGTACGGTGTTCCCACTGTTGCTTCTATGAACCCCATAATGATAGACGGTACGGGAATGTGCGGCGGCTGCCGTCTCACAGTCGGCGGCGAGACAAAATTCGCCTGCGTCGACGGTCCCGAATTCGACGGTCATCTTATAGACTTCGACCAGGCTATGGCAAGAGGAGCTATGTATAAGCCCTTCGAGCGCCATGCATACGAGGAAGCCTGCAATCTGTTCAAGGAGGTAAAGTAAAATGCCGAATATGTCTGCTGCAAGAAACGAGATGCCTGTACAGGCTCCCGACGTAAGAAACAAGAATTTCAGCGAGGTAGCTCTCGGCTATACCGAAGAACAGGCTATAGATGAAGCTAAACGCTGCCTTAACTGCAAGAACAAGCCCTGCTCAACAGGATGTCCGGTGCAGATAGATATCCCCGCATTTATCGCTCAGGTGGCTGAGGGAAATTTCGCAGAGGCTTACAAAATAATCACAAAGTCCAGCTCTCTCCCTGCTGTATGCGGAAGAGTTTGTCCCCAGGAGACACAGTGCGAGAGCAAGTGCGTAAGAGGTATCAAGGGCGAACCCGTTGCTATCGGAAGACTGGAGCGCTTCGTTGCCGACTGGCACAACGCACAGCCCGAAGCAGCTCCCGAAGTACCCGCAAAGAACGGTCACAAGGCTGCTGTTATCGGTTCGGGTCCTTCCGGTCTTGCCTGCGCAGGCGACCTTGCCAAGAAGGGCTACGACGTTACTATATTTGAAGCTCTCCACGTTGCGGGAGGAGTTCTCTCCTACGGTATCCCCGAATTCAGACTTCCCAAGTCAATAGTTCAGAAGGAGATCGGCGGTCTGAAGGCTCTCGGCGTAAAGGTGGAGACAAATACAGTAGTCGGAAAGACTATCTCTGTTGACGAGCTCATGAAGGAAGAGGGCTTCGAGACCGTATTCATCGGCTCAGGCGCGGGTCTTCCCAGATTTATGAATATCCCCGGCGAGAACCTCAACGGCGTTTACTCAGCCAACGAGTTCCTCACACGTATAAACCTCATGAAAGCCTACAAGGAGGGCAGCGCTACTCCTATCAAGGCAGGCACAAAGGCTGTTATCGTAGGCGGCGGAAATGTTGCTATGGATGCAGCCCGCTGCGCTAAGAGACTGGGCGCTGAGGTATACATAGTTTACAGACGTACAGAGGCTGAGCTCCCTGCAAGAGCAGAGGAAGTCGAGCACGCAAAGGAAGAGGGCATTATCTTCAAGTTCCTCACAAATCCTATTGAGATACAGGCTACAGACGACGGCTGGGTAAAGAGCGTTCACTGCCAGCAGATGGAGCTCTCAGAGCCCGACGCTTCCGGCAGAGCAAAGCCTGTCCCGATAGACGGCGCTTTCGTGGACATCGAGGCTGACTGCGTCATCATGTCTATCGGTACTTCGCCGAATCCGCTCATCAAGTCCACTACAGCAGGTCTCGATACCCAGAAGTGGGGCGGTATCATCGCAGATGAGGACGGTCTTACTTCAAAGGAGGGCGTTTACGCAGGCGGCGACGCTGTAACAGGAGCTGCTACAGTTATCCTCGCTATGGGCGCCGGCAAGAAGGCTGCCGCAGCTATGGACGAATATATGCAGAAAAAGTAAGTCCCTGAACGGGGGTACACCATGAATAAGAATATTACCTCTCAGACGCTGGCGCGTCTCCCTGTGTACTTCAATTATCTCAGATCCCTCCCGGAAGAGCGGAAAAAAGGCAATATCTCTGCTACGGCGATCGCGGAAGCCCTCGGACTCAACGACGTTCAGGTCAGAAAGGACCTTGCTTCGGTAAGCAGCGGCGGCAGACCCAAGGTGGGCTATATCACCTCCGAGCTTATGAGCGATATTGGCAGATTTCTTGGCTTCGAGAACCATGACAGCGTTGTTGTGGCAGGTATGGGCAATTTCGGCAGGGCTATGCTTGAATACAACGGCTTTGAGGCTTACGGCTTCGATATAGTCTGCGGCTTCGACTGCAACAGCGAGCGCGTGGGCAGTTCCATAAACGGCAAGCCGGTCCGCCATATCGACGAGCTGGAAAGCTTCTGCAAAAGCAGCGGCATACACATCGGTATCATTACCGTTCCGGAGGCGGCTGCACAGGAGGTCTGCGACAGAATGGCAAAGGCAGGGATAAGGTTTATCCTCAACTTTGCCGCAGTATATCTCAGCGCTCCAAAGGGCGTTGCGGTGCATAACGAGAATATTTCCCTTACCCTTGCAATGCTTGCACGGCGCAAAGGGTAAGAAAAAGGACTGCTTTTGCAGCCCTTTTTCTATTACTTTTTCGTCATATTTATTGTTTTTAAGGTATTTATATGCTATTATAGACTTGTAAGCAAAAGCTTTTCCGCTGCTGAAAGGAGAATACCATGAAAAACAAGTCAAAAGCAAAGAAAATAACCATTATTGCATTAATTATCGTACTCGCAGGCATTATTTCTCCGTTTGCTTATTCGGAATACCACCTTATCAGTTATGATTACACTCAAGCAGGCGATATATCAAAAATAATAAAAGTCAATAACGACAGCGAATACGAAGTTCTGCGTACTGTCAGAAACAAAAACGGCGAAGATGTACAGGTAGTCGTTGCAAAAGACCTCAGTGAATTCACAGCTTTTGTCAGAGCGAAATATGATGGAAACAGAGCAGTGTTCACACTTTCTGACGGGCGCAAATGCTATATGACACACGAATACAAAAGCGCAGTAATCTTTGGAAAAATATATAATTACAATATTTTTACCTTTCAAGGCTGTACCATTCAAGAACTATTGGCTGACGATAACAGGACATCTATATGAGAATCTCTCCCTTACCCTTGCAATGCTTGCACGGCGCAAAGGGTAAGAAAAAGGACTGCTTTTGCAGTCCTTTTTTATATATTACATCTGCCAGATAATATCATATTTACCTGCAAACTGTCCAGTTAAAAATGTACGTTTGATCTGTAATGTGCCAGTGCTGGTCAACTGATAGGTAAAACGCACCTTTGGGTCTGAGAGGTTATACATCCATGTATTGGTATGCCATACGGGACGTCCGGACTGATCGTAAGTCACAAGATTACCGTCTCCCTGCATTGAAAGCTTGACTCCGCCTACCGATCTGTACTTTCGGGTCCGTACCTGTGTTGATCTGCCTGCCTTTACAGTTTGAGTAACTTCTATTCTGTTGTTTCGATAATATAAAGCGTATGAACCATTTTTCAGAACAGGATTATTTGATTGCCTGTATTCTGTTCCGTTGCCGTAAATCGTAACTGAAGCCGGAGTATTTGCTGCTTCTGCCACGATAGCATTATCATTGAATGACAATACGTTTCCTGTGAGACCTGCTGCGGGAGCTGCTGCTATCACAGCTGCAAGTAATGTGCCGATAAGTTTTGCCTTTTTCATTCTTATTACATCCTTTACATTAAATCCAAGGCTGAAAGCAGCCTTCACTTATGATTATTCTTTTTAGATTTTCATGATCATAATTTATACATTCTGCCAGTTGAGCTTCTCCAGATAATATCGCTTTTTCCTTTATACTGTCCAGATAAGAAATTGCGCTGGATCTGCAATTCGCCCGAATAAGTCAGTTTATAAGTGTAACTGAATGTAATGTTTGCAAGATCAAAGCTCCATGTATTTGAATGTGCGGTGGGACGCGAAAAATCATCAGGATATGCGCAGTTATATGCTACAAGATTTCCGTCTCCCTGTAATAAGAGAGAATTTCCGCCCACATCATACATTTTTACATTGTACTCATATCTTCTGCCCTGTGCATAATGAACTCTTGAAATCACCATTCTGCCATTTCTGTAATGTAAATTGTAACAGCCTTCACCGTTGCCAGTCGAGAGAATAGGATCAACGGTATTGGATCTGAATACTAAATACGTACCGAATACCGTTCTTGAAATAGGTGCATATGCTGCTGCATCTGCAACGATAGCATTATCGTTGAACGGTAATACGTTTCCTGTGAAACCTGCTGCGGGTGCTGCTGCTATCACAGCTGCAAGTAATGTGCCGATAAGTTTTACCTTTTTCATTCTTATTACATCCTTTACATAAAATTCAAGGCTGAAAGCAGCCTTCACTTATACTAACGCATTTTTTTTGCAGGGTGTAACAGGAAACAAAAAAATTTTTTTCAGGACGAGTCCCGCCCGCAAAAAAAGCAGGTAAGTGGCGGGCGCACACTGTACGCCCCTGCAAGCTAACGGCTCATACAGATACGGCATATTCCCTAAAATTGTACTGGTCGTAAAAGATATTTTCTATATTGCAATTTGCACCGAATTATGTTATTATATAAGGTAAGAAGTTGCGCCATGACGTTTCATGGCAAATATATCAACGTACATTTTCCGGTGTACGGGTCAGGAGTATAATATGCCAAAAAGACAGGATATTAACAAGATCATGATAATCGGTTCGGGTCCTATCATCATCGGACAGGCCTGCGAATTCGACTACTCAGGCACTCAGGCCTGCAAGGCTCTCCGCAAGCTTGGATATGAGATAGTCCTCGTAAACTCAAACCCTGCTACTATCATGACGGATCCCGATGTTGCTGATATTACTTACATCGAACCTCTCAACCTCGAAAGACTTACCCAGATAATCGAAAAAGAACGCCCCGACGCTCTTCTTCCCAATCTCGGCGGCCAGTCAGGTCTCAACCTCTGCTCCGAGCTGGACAAGGCAGGCGTACTCAAACAGTACGGCGTTCAGGTAATAGGCGTTCAGGTGGACGCTATCGAGCGCGGCGAGGACCGTATAGAGTTCAAAAACGCTATGAAGGCTCTCGGTATCGGTATGCCAAAGAGCGAGGTAGCATATTCTGTCGATGAGGCTGTTAAAATAGCTGAAAAGCTGAAATATCCCGTTGTTCTCCGTCCTGCCTACACTATGGGCGGCGCCGGCGGCGGTATGGTATACAATGTAGATGAACTGAAGGTAGTCTGTGCAAGAGGTCTTCAGGCTTCCCTTGTAGGACAGGTACTGGTCGAGGAGTGTATCTTCGGCTGGGAAGAGCTGGAGCTTGAGGTTGTCCGCGATGCGGAGAACAACAAGATCACAGTATGCTTTATCGAGAACATCGACCCTATCGGCGTTCATACAGGCGATTCCTTCTGCTCCGCACCTATGCTCACTATTCCTGAGGACGTTCAGAAGGAACTCCAGGAGATGTCATACAGGATAATCGAATCCATCGAGGTTATCGGCGGCTGCAACTGTCAGTTCGCACGTGACCCTGAGACCGGTCGTATAGTAGTTATTGAAATAAACCCAAGGACCTCACGTTCTTCCGCTCTCGCTTCAAAGGCAACAGGCTTCCCCATCGCTCTCGTTTCGGCTATGCTCGCCTGCGGTCTTACACTGAAGGACATCGAATGCGGCAAGTACGGTACTCTTGACAAGTACGTTCCCGACGGCGATTATATAGTTATCAAGTTCGCCCGCTGGGCATTTGAGAAGTTCAAGGGCGCTGAGGACAAGCTGGGCACTCAGATGAGAGCTGTCGGCGAAGTAATGAGCATCGGCAAGACCTACAAGGAAGCCTTCCAGAAGGCTATCCGTTCACTGGAGACAGGAAGATACGGTCTCGGCTTTGCCAAGAACTTCAACAGCATGACCAAGGAGGAGCTCCTCGCACAGCTCCGCTTCCCCACAAGCGAGAGACAGTTCGTAATGTATGAGGCTCTCCGCAAGGGCGCGACCATAGACGAGCTCTATGAGCTCACAAAGATAAAGAAGTACTTCATCGAGCAGATGAAGGAGCTCGTTGACGAGGAGGAGAAGCTCCTTACAATGAAGGGCTCAGTTCCTGCCGAGAACGTGCTCAGACAGGCTAAGCTGGACGGCTTCAGCGACCGTTACCTCAGCTCTCTCCTCGAAGTAACAGAGGAGGAGATACGCAATGCCCGTATCGGCTTCGGTATAAAGGAAGCATGGGAGGGCGTTCACGTAAGCGGTACAAAGGACGCTGCTTACTACTACTCAACATATCATCTTGACGAAGACAAGAGCCCTGTAAGCACCGAAAAGCCCAAGATAATGATACTCGGCGGCGGTCCTAACAGAATCGGTCAGGGTATCGAGTTCGACTACTGCTGCGTTCACGCCGCGCTCGCACTGAAAAAGCTGGGCTTCGAGTCAATTATCGTAAACTGCAACCCTGAGACAGTATCAACTGACTATGATACATCGGACAAGCTCTATTTCGAGCCCCTTACTCTTGAAGATGTTCTCGCTATACACAAAAAGGAGAAGCCTGTGGGCGTTATCGCTCAGTTCGGCGGACAGACTCCCCTCAACCTTGCGAACGACCTGAAAAAGTACGGCGTCAATATCCTCGGCACTACTCCGGAGACTATCGACCTTGCCGAAGACCGTGACCACTTCCGCGCTATGATGGACAAGCTGGGTATCCCAATGCCTGAGGCCGGCATGGCTGTAAACGCTGACGAGGCTATCGCTATCGCCAACAAGATAGGCTATCCCGTAATGGTACGTCCTTCCTACGTTCTCGGCGGACGCGGAATGGAGGTAGTTCACGACGACGAGATGATGAGAGTATACATGAACGCTGCCGTTGGTGTTACCCCCGACAGACCTATCCTCATTGACCGTTTCCTCAACCACGCTACAGAGTGCGAGGCTGACGCTATATCCGACGGTACGCACTGCTTTGTTCCCGCTGTTATGGAGCATATCGAGCTTGCAGGCATACACTCCGGCGACTCCGCTTGTATACTCCCCTCAAAGAACCTGACAGAAAAGCAGGTGGCTACTATCAAGGAGTACACCAAGAAGATAGCTGTGGAAATGAACGTATGCGGACTTATGAATATGCAGTACGCTATCGAGGGCGACACAGTATACGTTCTCGAAGCAAATCCCCGTGCGTCAAGAACTGTTCCGCTGGTATCAAAGGTATGCGATATCAACATGGTAAAGATTGCTACGGATATCATCACTTCCTCTATCACAGGCAGACCTTCTCCCGTTCCGGAGCTCAGGGACAAGCAGATAGGTCACTACGGCGTAAAGGAAGCTGTATTCCCATTCAATATGTTCCAGGAGGTAGACCCTCTCCTCGGACCTGAAATGCGTTCAACAGGTGAGGTCCTCGGTATATCTCCTTCCTTCGGCGAGGCTTACTACAAGGCTCAGGAGGCTACAAAGAACAAGCTCCCGCTGGAGGGAACTGTTCTTCTCAGCGTATGCGAAAGAGACAAGCCTGAGCTTGTTGATATCGCAAAGTCATTCCATGAGCTGGGCTTCCATATAATCGCTACAGGCAAGAGTTATGAGATGATAAAGGAAGCAGGTATCCCCTGCGACAAGATCTTCAAGATCTACGAGGGACGTCCGAATATCGCTGATGAGATCGCAAACGGCGAGATACAGATGATAATCAATACTCCCGCAGGCAAGACCAGCGCTCACGACGACAGCTATATCCGCAAGGCTGCTATCAAGCACAGGGTTCCTTACATGACCACTATGGCTGCCGCAAAGGCAAGCGCAGAGGGCATCAAGGCTATCAAGAACAATACTCACCTCGGCGTAAAGTCGCTTCAGGCACATCACGCCGATATCAAGTGACATTAACAGCTGATAAAAGTGCCGTCTCTTATTCTGAGGCGGCACAAATGATATGAGGGATCAATATGAACAAAAAAGCTTACAACGAATACAGTGATCAGGAACTGAAGGAAAGACTCCTTGAAGCTGTGAATATGACTTATAATACAAAGCTGGCTTTAAATGTAACTAAATGCCTGCTCATTGCTTTGACAGCGACAATTATCCCTGCGGCGATCCGCATTACAGACGTAAGGCTTTGTTATCTGGCGGTCAGCGCTATATTCTTCGGGGCAGGATCTGTTCACCTGAGACATCATCTCAGCTGCGGACGTTTCTGTTTCAAGAGCGCGGCGGCAGTTATATGGGGAGCGCTGAGCTTTGCATGGGTGTGCGTATTCTCACGCAGCTTTGATCGCATAAACGACCTTATGCATATATTTTTCCTGTTCTTCGGAGTTGCACTAATAGTGCTGAACTACGCCGACGCATGGCTCAGAAAAATAAGGTGCGATATTCCTTGTGAGCTGAGATTCGCCATGAACGAATATACCGGGAAAAGAGAACCCACAGTTTTTATCGAAGACCGTACCATAGTTTTTGACCAGAACGAGGATTTCCTCTCCCCCGGATACGGCGGAGTGATCAGATTTTTCATAAATTCGGACAATGTCAGCGAGATGTACTGCAAGGAGCTGTTCCGCTCCGCAAAGCTCTCCGCGTGGCTCATCGGAGGAATGTGGTGCGCTTTCGTAGGTCTGTTCCTTCTTGCAATGAAAATCGGATAAAAAATATGCAAAAAGCTCCCGTAAATACGGGAGCTTTTGGTGTTATAACAGAAAGTATGCAATTACTTCTTTTCCTTCAGCAGATCTCTGATCTCTGTGAGGAGAACCTCTTCCTTCGGAGGCTCGGCAGGCTTTTCCTCTTCCTTTTTCTTGCCCATGCTCATGACCTTGTTTACTGCCTTTATCATGAGGAAAATACAGAATGCCATGATGAGGAAGTTGATGATAGCTGTGATGAAGTGACCCCAGTTGAGGTACTGTCCGGTATCACCGAGCTTGATCTTGCCGGCAACTTCAGCGCCGCCTATACAAGCGATGAGAGGATTGATGAAGTCCTCAGTGAGAGCTGTTACAATGTTTCCGAATGCAGCACCGATGATAACGCCGACTGCCATGTCCATTACATTGCCTTTGAGTGCGAATTCCTTGAATTCCTGTAAAAACTTCTTCATTTTTTACAACATCTCCTTGATAAGATATAAAATAGATTTATTAAATTTCCGGCAAGCCGGGAATTTCCACTTTGTTTCTGGTCTTTTTTGCCTTCATTTCTTCCGGCAGCTCTATGGCGTCTATCTCGTCGTTGTAGGTCTTTGCCTTTTTAGGCATAGCCTGTACCGCGTGATCTGCCTGAGCCATCATAGAACCTCTGCGCTGCGCTGCTCCTGCGGCTTCAAGGTCGTCGGCGTTGGTCGTCTTTGTACCGCCCATGATATTCCACGCCTTGCCCTTCTCGTTAGCCCTGAGTTCAGAAGCGTCAACAGCCTTTGTAGAGCCCATATAGTCTCTCATTCTGTAGTCGTCCTTGGCACGGAGCTTGCTGGCGTCGCCGACTTCAGCGCTCTTCATATACATATTGCTCAGCTTTGAGGAATCGTTCTTCTTGAGCTCGCTGGCGTCAACAAGAGGGGTATCGCTCATATAGGGATTGCCCTTCTTCTCGAAACGCTTCATGCCCTCTATCTCATCTCCGCGCTTTCCGAAGAAGTCGCTGGCGTTATCTGTCTCAGCGTGTTCTGTAGCCTTTCCGCCGTCGAAGAACTCCCAGAAATCGTCAGGCACCTCTACCTTTTCCTTGTCCTCCACCGGAGGAGGAACAGGAGCATTCTGCGCGAACTGGGCTCCGGGGATACCTCCCATATTAGGCACCGCCTGCATACCTGCCGCATTGGGAGCGGCGCCCTCCGGCAGCTCGCCCATCTGAGGCTGAGCATACATCACGGGCTGTCCGTAGACAGGCATACCGTTCTGGTCATAGCCGATTATCTGAGGCTGGCTGTACATCACAGGCTGTCCGTAAACAGGCATACCGTTCTGGTCATAGCCGATTAGCTGGGGCTGGTACATCACGGGCTGACCGTAAACAGGCATACCGTTCTGGTCATAGCCGATTATCTGAGGCTGAGCATACATCACGGGCTGTCCGTAAACAGGCATTCCGTTCATCTGCTGAGCGCCGCCCTGAGGTGAAGCCGCGCCCTGAGGCTGCGGGATTCCCTGCATCACGCCCTGAGGCTGCGGGATTCCCTGCATCACGCCCTGCGGCTGCGGGATACCCTGCATCATACCCTGCGGCTGAGGTATGCCCTGCATCATGCCCTGTGGCTGCGGGATACCCTGCATCATGCCCTGCGGACGCATACCGCCCGCATTCTGCATCTGTGCCTGCCTTACAGCCTTTGTCTGTTCCGGAAGAGTAACTCTTCCTGTATCGAGCTTAGGGATAAAAGGCTCATCTATATCGTCAAAGCTGCTGAAATCAAACTCTTCATCAGTATCATTGAGCTCAGCGGCGGTATAAAGGTCTGAAGATGAATCCCTCGATGAAATGTCGCTGATGGTGAAAGTGCCGCTGCCGAGGGTAAATCCGCCGGTCGCAGAATCTTCTTCAGAATGATATCCGCCCATATCTACCTGTTCAATGTTAATATCCTGCGGATTTTCGAGATTGGTTCCGCATTTCACGCAGAACTTGAAGCCCTTTTCATTGTTGGTTCCGCACTGTGGACATTTCATAAACATCACTCCTTTAGGCGAAAATACAGAAAAACCGCAGAGCCGGAAATACAGGAAGAACGACTGTTTTTTTAAAGCCGCCCCCCTAACAGCTCTGCTAATACATACTTTCACAAATATATTATATCATTATGTTAATGGATTTTCAAGGGGTTTAAAAAAAGATTGTGCAATACTGTGCTAAAGTGCCGACCCTTTTTGTATACAATAACGCTTTGTGCCGTTTTTATGAGCAATTTGTCACATAACAGGAGCTTTTTGAGTAACAATCAGGTTCTCCTCATTGGTAAATAATAACATATAATTCGTCATATTGTTATGCATATACCGCGATTTTACAAATATAATCCCAAACCACTATATTTTCACAAAGAAATGTGTTATAATATACCGTGAACCGTCGGAGAACACTTTTTATTTCCCGTAACGGTCATATGTCAGTAATCAAAAAGCTTTCAGAAAAGAGATAATAAAGAACAAAAGCAACCTATTGCAAGCTGAATTATGACAGCGGATTGGAGAATACCTATGTCCAAGAAAAGGATAAGCAAAGAAAAAAGCATAAGGCACGCCAAAACTACCACCGAGATCGTTATAAGCCTTGTACTCCTCGGCAGCTGCGGCCTTTTTGTCAAGAACGCCTTTACCGACATCACAAAGGTGGAACAGTCGCCTTATTTCGATAATAACAATATCGAACAGGACCTTATGACCCAGACTACAGAGCCTGACCCGAATCAGGTCATATACGAGTCGCTGTCCGTTGAGACAAAGAACAAGTTCTACGGCGACCTTATACTTATAAACAGAGACCATGAGTATTTTACATCATTCAACGAAGACCTTGTCAATATCTATGATATGAACGTCGAGAACAACTGCCACTGTTTCTCCATAGTTGACACCTCCTATACTATTCTCAGACAGGTATACGGACCAATGTCAAAAATGATACAGGACTTCTATGATATCTACGCAAATGATACCCTTGAGATATATGGCTCATACCGCACAAAGGAGTTTCAGGACGAGCTCTACCAGAAGGACCTTGCTTCCACCGGCGAATCCGACTCAAAGCGGGTCGCTCCTGCCGGCTTCAGCGAACATGAATCAGGTCTTGCCTTTGACTTTACCGAGACAGAGAACTATGACTACAACGGCGAGGGCGATTTCGCGTGGTTAAACGCGAACTGCTACAAGTACGGCTTTATAGTTCGCTATACACGTTCAAAGGAGAGCATTACAAAATTCCGTGACGAGCCGTGGCACTTCCGCTATGTGGGCAAGCCCCATGCATATTATATGGATTCACACGACCTCTGCCTTGAGGAATATATTGACCTCCTGCGCAAGTACCCCTACAGCGGCGAACACCTTGAATTCAGTGACGACAAGAACGATTACGAAATATACTTCGTGGCTGCTGACGACAGCTCGGAAAAGACAAGCATTCCTGTTCCCAACGGAGAAAGATATGAGATCTCCGGAAACAATGTGGACGGCTTCATAGTTACCGTATACAAGGGTCAGAAGCCTATCGTCGAGGAAGTTACTACCAAGGAGTTTGAAGATGTTTCAGGCGACCTGAGCGGCTCTGAAAATGAAAATGGCGACAGCGGCGACCAGTCGGAAGACGATTATGAATAAATATTGACCGGACAGAGATGAAATTTCATTTCTGTCCGCTTTTTTATATGTTTTTGCAGCATATAGCACAATAAAGCATACTTATTTTTGCAGTCCAGTTGTTCAAAACGCAGAATCGCACTTTTTTATATCATTTCATGCTGCCGTATATCGTTTTTTTGCCTGTTTCTGGCGATCCTGGCAGTTATCAGCCAAACCGCGCTTCTCTCGCAGGCTTCATAACAGAATATCAGAAATCGCCTGTTATGGCTGTTTTTCGCAACTTGTCCTACCATTGACATTTATTTGACAATGATAGCAGGCTGTGTTACAATGCATTCGTCGAGAGGTTCAGATGACTACCACAGAGGTTGCAGTGAACTTCAAAAAAGACGTCCATGATTTAGGAGGGTTTTATTATGAAAAAAGTATTATGTTTATCCGCAGCTCTTATCTGCCTTACATCAGCTCTTGCAAGCTGCAGCTTCAGCATCAGGAAGGTCAAGGATTATGAGTCTGACGCACCATCGTCTTCTGCTGCTACAGAGACAGCAAAGGATAAAAAGTCCGGAAAGACTTCAAACAAGTCCGATACTGACGGTTTTTCAGGCAAGTGGCAGTGTGAAGAGCTGGAAACAGAAGAAGGAAAAACCGATAATCTTTGGGGTGCAGATGCTTTTACTCTCTTCCAGATCGAGATCAACGAGGATAATACAGGTTCGTTCTTCTCTTTCCTCTATTCAGGCTTTTTAGGCTCTGAGGATCCTCTGGATATAAAGTGGAAGAAAAAGGACGCAAATACGATCACTTTTACAGTTGTTGATCCCGACGAGGGAAAAACAAAGGATAAGGACGGTATGTCTATAGATGAGAGCGAAGAAATGACTCTCATAAAGAAGGACGATAAGCTGATACTTGATATGTCTGATGATTTGTCAGTTTTCAAGGCTTATCTCGTAAAGGTTGACGAATTCACTCCAGTTCCCGAAGATACCGAGATGTCGTTCAGCCTCTCAATAGGTTCAGACGTTGATTTCGATTTTTCTGACGATAATTCCGACGATTTCGAGTTCGAGATCAAAACAGAACCTGCTTCAAAAGCACACGTAAACATCTATTGACCTCTTTCTTATATAATGTGTGTTCAGAGAAATGCGGCGGTCTTTTCTGTCGCATTTCCCTTTTGTAAAGATTTTTCTTGACATCGCCGCCCTTTTGATGTATAATATCTATGTTACGGATTTGCTGATCGGTTAGTTCAGACCGCCTTACAAAATTTAATATTTGCTTGTGTAGCACAGCTGGTAGTGCAGCGCATTCGTAATGTTCAGGTCTCCTTCTAAAATTTAATAGTTGCTTGTGTAGCACAGTTGGTAGTGCAGCTCATTCGTAATGAGCAGGTCGCAGGTTCGAGTCCCGTCACAAGCTCCAAGCAAATGGCTTAACCACGCGGTTTATGGACTGCGTGGTTAAAATTTTATATGCCGTTTTTCTCTAAAAATGTCATTTTGGTTCTTACGTAAGAACCAAAAATATGAGTATTTTCTTCCAGTACACTATTTGTCCAAATAGGCGTTTGGTTCTTATTTGGTTCTTATTGGTTC
>JAEEGL011036895.1_pt1 | contig 52176 bp, 50 predicted proteins | sample 9134231 | NCBI WGS metagenome assembly JAEEGL01 (sample SAMN16246548, study PRJNA631951) | gut metagenome | biome: gut microbiome; feature: rumen; material: fiber-attached | host: Bos | place: Iran: Karaj | collected 2018-10
ATTTTTAAGTGCATATAATAAGGAAATAAATAAGAATATAACCATTATTCTTATAGCTGAGAAATTATAATCTATTGATCTATTAAATGATATCTTATCTATATAAAAGTTAAAGTTCTCTGCACCATTGAAGTAGATTCTAAATTTCTTAGTTTTACCAACAAGATTAAGTTTTATAGTTTCTCCACGATTATCTTTTAATAGAACCTCTCTTGAAGGAGTACTTTTATATTTAGAATTAGCAGCATCAGTAAAACCAAATGCTATATTCATTTTAGTATCTTTTTCATTTGCATTAGATAATTTAATATAAATATTGTCTATATGTTCATTAATATTTTTGATGTCTATATATCTATACTTTGTATCAATAACAGTTAAACTATTATCATTATTAATTCTAATACCTTCTGCTATTTCAAAGTTTGTTATATTAATCTCTTTGTAGTCTTTAGTAATAAAGTAACTTAAATTAAATAATGTACCTTCTACTATCATTAATACTACCCAGACTTTAATAGCAAATCTAAAGTAAGATGTATGCCCTTGAGTAAATATCAAAGAAACAATTAAAACAATTAATATAATTATGCTTAAATATAAGCCTAACATATTACATCACCACGTAAAAATTATACTTTATTTATGAAATAACAGCAATAAAAAAACTAGATTAAAAATCTAGTTTTTTACTTTTAGTTAAGAATAATCCTGAAACACCAATAATTAGTAATGTAACATATGTTAAAATGTTATCTCCTGTCTTTGGATTAGTTGTTTCAGAAGATTCAGATGGATCTTCATATACGATGAAGAATTCTGAGAACTTATCATTCATAAATGTAAGAGTTTTTATATCATCATCTACATCATCTAATATATCCCAAGTTACTACATCAGGAACTAAACTATGATGTCCATGAGAATCAACTTCATCTTTGAATGTTTCATGTTTTCTTACAACATAGAACTTTCTTCCATCTTTAACTAATGATTCAGGGATAGCAACTTTTATTCCAATAGCTTTTTCCATATCTATAATATTTTTAACGAATACATTATTTACATATAATTTAATTTCAACATCGAAAGCAAATCCAAATGATTTACCATCAAAATGTTTTTCGTCTGATGAATCTTTAGTAATAGATACAATATCAAACATAATTCTAACTTGTTGACCACCATCTACTGCTTCTTTAACATCTGCATCATTCATAACTGCTTCATATAATTCACCACTATTGAAATAAATAGTAGGAACCAAATCAATAATGTTAATATCAATTTCTACATGGTTATTAACAGCATCTAATGCAGAGTCAACATGTTTTAAAGTCTTAACAACTAATTCTGTAGTTTTACCATACATTTCTTCGTATGTTTCTTGAAGTCTACCAAGAATTGTATATTCAGTATCAGGTGTTAATCCTGTGAATGTATTATCAGCAGTCCATGTAACACCATTATCCTTTGAATATTCGTAACCATTTACAGCTTTAAATGAAACTGCTGTATCAGTAACTGCAACTAACTCAATAGCAACTGCATCTTTACCAGATTTCTTAGTTGTTACTTCAACTTCTTCAGCTTCACTACCGTCTGATTCTTTTCTTAATTGAACAGTGTACTTTGTTTCGGGATTTAATCCAGTAAATACACCAGTAGTATTTTTAGTTACCCAATTATCAATTGAATATTCAAAACCATCTTTAACAATCATTTCAATAGTTTTGTCGGTTCTCTTTTTAACATATTCAGAAGCTCGATAGCTTAATACATCTTTTAGTCCTGTATGTATATTATTATCTAAAGAAGTATATAATATAGTACTTCCTTTAGCACTAGCATTAATATCTCCTAATTTAATTGATATAGCTAAATAAGCTTCTTCATAATAAGTCCAGTCATTTACATCAGTTGGATTTGGATAGAAAATTGACATTCTATCATCATCAGCGTAATTTGGAACTCCAGCTGTTGTTTCATTCCATATTTGATTAATATAACGAATATCCATATTAGCGATATCATCACTAGCTGGCCAATAATCAAATGCACCTTCTTCAGGATCAAGAATTGCTACTCTTGCATTATTACTATCTGAAAAATAGAACCATCCATCATGAGTAATTGCTCCTCTTGAAGAAATCATAGCAAAGTTCTTTTCTCCACCTTCTTTAGAACTTGAAGGATTACTTAAAATTTTCATATAACTTGCTTGTGTATGATTAATTACTTCATCCATCTCAGGCCAATTAAACTTTGAGAATCTTACATCTTCAATTTTACTTGATGAATTATTAACTACTTTAATATTAGTGATAAAGAATTTATCATTAACACCAAATGAAATATCCATTATTAATACTACATTATCTGGTGTAGTACATTCTACTTTAGCTTTTAGAGTTGTAGAATCTTCAGTTTCATCTGTTACATGAACACTTGTAAATCCAGAGTCTGCTAAAGAAGCCATTGTACTAATTGAACCAAATACTTTATAAGTATCTCCTTTTTTATATGATAAGAAATATGCATCTGCTTCTGCTCCATATGTAAAGTCATTAGTATTAGGATTAGCTTCACCCCAAATGTGTTCATTATAATATAATCCCAGTCTTTTACCAGATTGACCATTTAAATGGAAAGAATCTAAACCAGTTTTACCATTTAAGTCATCGGTACGAAATGCTCCATATGGATGAATTCCTATTTCTAGGTAATTACCTCCTAATAAAACATTATCACCCATAGCAGTTGCAACACTTGTATGTCTTGCTCCTAAAGGTGCTGCACTTACTAATATAGGTGCAAACAAAAACAATCCAATTGTAAAAACAATCCTTTTAAAATTTAAACTCACGTATTTTCTCACTCTCCTATCTCCTATACTACGCTATTTTAATATTAATATATTTTTTAAAAACTGTCAGGTAAAAAGAATTTTTTTACATAAAAAACTACAAGTTTTTTTCTTGTAGTTTAATTATTCTTTTTTTCTAAAACTTTACCCTTAAATGTAGATATTTCTTCATTTGATATATTTAGACCATTTTGAATAAAGTTATCCATGGATCCATATGTTTCTTCTATTGCATCTATTGCCGCTTGTATGAACTTCTCTTCTGCTCTTAAAAAATTCTTTATTTTATGCGCAGTCTTTAAATTTCTTTTTATTAATAATACAAATAAGAATGCTAAATTAGATTTAACTCTATTCATATCTTTAATTGATAAATAATCTTCTATTATAGTTTTCTTATCAAATCCTAGAATAGATAATAGAACATATGTAGTTACTCCAGTTCTATCTTTTCCTTGAGTACAGTGATATAAAACTGGGAATTCTTCTGATGAAATAATTTCTTTTATTATATTACTTAAATTATTTACATATTTTTTATTTGTAACCATTTCAATATAAGCTTCTTCAATAGTACTTATATTATTTAGTTCATTTAGGATAGTATTTTTATCAAACTCAATACCTGTTAGTCTCATATCAAACATAGGGATATTTTTATAAGTAGTTGAACTTGTGTAATGATCAGGTTGATGTTTTATTTCCATTGGTGTTCTAAGGTCTACAATCTTCTTTAATTTAAGAACTTTGCTTTTATATTTGCTTACTCTTGAAGATTTTATTAGTTTACCTGGTTTAATTTTTACACCATTTTCACCGGTTAGAACCGATAAATCTTTATAATAACCCATATCATCACCACCTAATAGAATCTATTCTATCATATTTTACTAATTATTGAATAAATTAATTATTTTAGGTAGAAAAATTATTAATCCTATTATTGCTGCAGCAATTGCTGTAATAAGTACTGCACCAGCTGCTATATCTTTTGCAAGACGTGCTTTTTCTTGTTTTTCAGGGGATGCAATATCAACTACATATTCAATTGCAGTATTAAATAATTCTGCTGATATTACTAATCCAAATAAAGCTATACATATAATCCACTCAAGAGTAGATATTTTCAAGAATACTCCTGCAAGTATAACAAGTGTCATCATAAGTACATGTATTCTCATATTAGCTTCTGACAAAAATGCAGAACCAATACCTGAGAATGCATACTTAAAACTATGAATAAGCCTCTTATTTTTAAAATCTCTATATGTTTTCACAAATAAACCATTATATCTTTTCATAAAATCTCCTCATGTTAATTATATAACTTATTAAAAATATTTAAAATAAAAAGAGTTATTTCTAACTCTTATTGCTTATTCTTTTTTAATTTTGATAATAAATGTGTAGCTCTTACTAAACTCTTAATATCTTCGAATGTAGGATCTTCATATTCCTTTTCTTTTACTTCTAATGCATATGTTACATCTTCTTTTATATCTTTAGGATTTTTTATATATCCTTGATCATCCTTAATAAATTTATATGGAAGTCCTGTTATAATATCATAATATTTATCACCAAATTTAATACATTCTATTCTTCTAGAACTATTTTCTGCAAAGTAGAAACGATAACATCCTTCACCATGAAATATTTCTACTACTTTGTCTATTCTTACATTATATATTTTCATAAATAAACACTTCTTTCTAAGTGGTTTTTATTATATGAAAGGAATTATTAATTGTCAAATTAAAAAAGATAGATATAAATCTATCTTTGTTTAAACATTTTAACTAAGTCTTTAATAGTTAATCTAGAACCATAGTTAAGAATAGCATTTGTATATATTCTAATTGATATATAAGCTACTAGAACTATTGTTAAAACTAGAACTACTAGTGATGTAATAACTTCTCCTGTACTAGATAAGCCCATTATTACTCTTAAAGGCATGCAGAATGGACTTGATAACGGTACAATTGCTGCTATTTCATTTAGAGTACTTGTTGGATTCATCAAAGAGAAATATGCTAAATAGAAACCAATTACTGTAAGAATAGCAACAGGTTGATTTGCTGTTTGTACATCTTCTGGTTTAGAAACAGTAGATCCTGTTAGAGCATATATAAATGAATAGAATAAATATCCAAGTATAAAATATGCAAATAGAATAAATACAAATCCGATTGATAATGTTGATGTATCAAGAACCATATCAATTAATGCTTTATCCATGAATGATACTGCACTTATATAAGTAGTTAATACTATTAATAATAATTGAACTAAACCTACAAAACCAGTTCCAAGTGTTTTACCTACAACAATATGAGTTGGACTAGTAGATGTAGCTATTGTTTCAATTATTTTACTTGTTTTTTCTGTTGTAATAGATGAACTTACTTGGAATGCATTAAAGTATATTGCATAGAATAATACTATTGATAATGCCATCATTAAGAATATATTAGCTTTTGGTTCATCTTCTACTGGTGTAATTGTTGTTTCATAATTTGGATATAAAGATTCGATTTTTTCATCTTCTAATCCAAATGATGAAATCTTATTATATTGATATAAATCTTTTAAAGATTCTTCTAATTCTTCAGGTAAACCATATATATATGTTGCATCTTTAACAATGTATTCATATTTAACTGTTTTAGTTTCTTCGTCAAAACTAATAATAAGTGCATCTTCTATTTCTTCATCACTTACTTTTTTCTTTAATTCGTCTTTACTTAAATCAGTCTTTTGAACCACATTTGTTGGGAATTTTAAATCTTCATTAAATGAAGAACCAAAGACATTGTCATAGTCTTGTACTAATGTAGTATTTAATCCTCCATCTTCATCTGATGAATTAAAACTCTTAATTATATTAGGAACATTAAAACCTATTACAATCATTAAAAGAATAATAATAGTAGTAACTATGAATGATTTTCTTCTAAGCATTTCTTTTATTGTATACTTAGCAACTATAAATGTATCTCTCATATTACTCACCTACCTTTTCTATGAATATATCATTTAAAGATGGTTTAGCTATTTCAAATTTATTTATTAATATATTTTTAGATATTAATTCTTTAATAAGTTTATGTGCTTCTTTTTCATCAGTTATTGATATTTCATAGATGTTATCATGTTCTTTAACTAGTTTTAATTTATTTTTCTTAATAAAGCTTGTAATATCTTCTTCTGTTTCAATAAATAATTTATTTGCTGGATAAGAGTTTCTTATCTCTTTTAAATTACCTTGCAATACAGTTTTACCTTTATCAAGGATTAATAAATCAGTACAGAATTCTTCAATAGTATGCATTTCATGAGCAGACATAATAATATATTTACCTTTTTTAATTAAATCTATAATTACATCTTTAATAATTGATGAATTAACTGGATCAAGACCACTGAAAGGTTCATCTAGAATAATTAAATCAGGATCATGAATAATAGCTATCATGAATTGAATCTTTTGTTGATTACCTTTAGATAGTTTATCAGGAGTTACTTTTAAATATTCTTCTACTTGAAGTATTTTAGCCCATTTATTAATAGACTTTGTAGCTTCATCTTTCTTCATTCCTTTTAATTCAGCAAAATATAATAATTGATTCATTATTACTGATTTTGGATATAAGCCTCTTTCTTCAGGAAGGTAACCAAAATTAATATTCTTTCTATTAACTGGAGAATTATTCCAAGATATTTCTCCTTCGTCTTTTTTTAAGATACCAAGAATCATTCTTAGTGTTGTAGTTTTACCAGCACCATTTGTACCAAGTAGACCAAATATACCTGGTTTACTAAGTTCAAAAGATATCTTATTAACTACACGCTTTGTTCCGTATGACTTGCATACATCTTTTACTTTTAGTCCCATTTTTTATCACCTACATTTATGATTATAACATATTTATTGAACAAAAAAATACTTTATAATTTTAAAGTACTTTTTATTCCACGATAAGATAAGTTTTCAATTGCAAGAGCAATACTTTCTTTATCATCTTTAAATCCTCTTGCCATCCACCAAGCAATTACTCCTAGAGAACCATTAAATAGAAATACTGATGCTCTAGAAATATCATCATCGCTTAATTTAGGATTACGTTTTTTCCATAGATCATAACAAATGTTATAACATGTTTCTACAAATGGATTTAAGAAGTATATTCCACTTACTTTACTAAATAGTTCTACTTCTCTTCTATTATCATAGATTATATCTAATATTTCAGTTACAAATAAATGTATTTTCTTACCTGCAGCAGGTGGTATATCTTTTAATTTATTAATATATTCAGTTTGTATTTTTTCTAATAAATCATATTGATCCTCGTAATATTTATAAAAAGTTGCACGATTAACTTCAGCACCTTTACAAATTTCACTTACTGTTATTTTGCTAATATCTTTGTTTTCTAACAAACCAATAAAAGTCTCTTTTATTCTTTTTTGTGATTGTTCAATCCTTTTGTCCATATTAACACCTCAGTTAAATATTATAAGATAAAGGAAATAAATAATCAACATTTGTTTAATAAAAAAGAGCATATTATATGCTCTTAACCTAGTAATGTTTTAAATGCAGTTTGTACTGCTTCTACATCATTATCATCTACAGCTTTGATATGTGGTGTATTTGATTCTACATCTAGTAGTTCAGCAAAACGTACTGTAACCTTTTGAGATATGCCATCATCATTTATTGTATAAGCCATGAATGATTTATTTAAATTAGGTAATCTAAAAGTTTCAATTACTTCTACAGTTATCTTATTACCATTTTCATCAATATATTCTCTTACATTATCCATATTATCTTGTTCTTCCTTCACTTGCTGGTTGAAATGCTTGAACAGCACTTATTACTTTTCTTATGTTTTCCGAATTCTCAGCTATAGTATTATTTATATCATTTATATTATCAGCTACATCAGTATCTGGGTTTGGTATATCCATCGCTGCATCATATATTTTTTCTGCTCCAGCGACTAGCCCATGTAATACTCCAGTTGCTGCAAGTGAAATGATTTCACCACATGGTCCATCCATAGGACAAGCTAGAAGAACAACTGTAGCAATTGTACCAACTGTATCTACTGCAGCTTTTGCTATTCCAAAACCTTTTTTAACTTTTTTATACTTCTCTAATTTTTCTCTATCAACTTCTAAGTTGGCATTATTGTAATTTTCTTGCATATATATCACTCCCTATTAATAATATTATAGCAATAAATATGATATTTTTATTATCTTTATTATTTTAGTTTACAAAAAAGTAGACTTAAATAAATAAGTCTACTAAGAATCCAATTATTACACCAGATAAATATACTATTGAAAGAATAGTCATATTTTCTTTTAAGTTTTTATTTGTTTTAAATAACATTAATAAACCAATTCCTGATCCAGTTAAAAGTCCTGCCATTGTTACACCTATTGTAATAAAACCACCTAGGTATAGTTCAGTTATAATAACTGATGCTGCACAGTTTGGTATTAGACCAATAATACTTGCAAGTAAGTATACTAAAATATTCTTTTGAAGTAGTACATTTGATATAGCATCTTCTCCTATAAACATTATTAATAAACCGATTACTACATTGGCAATAAGTATAAATAAAGTTACTGTTAAAGTATGTTTTAAACTTGATAAGAATATTCCTCCATGTTCACAATTACAATGATCATGTTCACATATTTCATGTATTTTTTCTTTTTCGTTATCAGTCTTTTTATTTATAAATAAATCTACTAAGAAACCAATTATAATACCTGTTATAGCTTTAAATAATATAATTAGTAAAAGTTCTTTGATATCTGTTTTTTCTCCTAACATGATTGGTAACATCTCATCACTAGTGGATAAGAATACAGCTATTAAAGTACCAACTGTAATTACTTTTGAAGAAAATAGACTTGCACACATTGCACCAAATCCACATTGAGGAAGAGCACCAAGGATACCTCCGGCAATTGGACCAGCAGCTTTATACTTCTTTATAGCATTTTCTGTTTTTTTATTTAGTTTATGTTCAAATAACTCTAATATTAAATATGTAACAAATAAATATGGAACTATTTTTAAGGTGTCCATTAAAGCATCTAGTAATACATCAATCATTATTTACCTCCACAAGTACTGCATGTACCATTTATAATTATATTTTTACTTTCTGGTATAAAGTTATGTTCACTTGTAATATGACCAAATAGATCATTTACACATCCACAATCAATATGTATAAGAGAACCACATGATGTACATTTTAAGTAGAAATGGTTTTCTTCTTCACATTCTTCTAGATATTGATAATGGGTATCATCAAGTTTAATTATTCTTCCCTCTTCTAGCAGTTTATCTACATATCTATAAAGTGTAGTTAGACCAACACTAGAATTTAGTTTTGTATATAAATCTTTAATTGTAAAATCTTTATTTAGTGATTTTATAACATTATTAATACTTTCTTTTTGTTTAGTCTTATATGTTTCTGTTCTCATATAATGTGTCTCCTTAAATCGAAAATAATTTTCATTTTGTATTATATGCTAATATAAAATTATAGTCAATAATAAATTGAAAACAATTTTCATTTTTCAAAACAATAAAAACTGAGTTTTAATACTCAGTTTGTTTACATTCAATAATTGTTTTAATTTCATCATTACTATTCTTAATTAAGTAATGATCTACTTCTCCTACTTCACTTAAATAAATAGATACATCTTCATCTTCGCTTATTTCTTTTAAGTAACTAATTCTTACATCATTATAGTTTTTACTTTCACTTAACTCGCTTATATAATCAAAGTATTTAATATTATTAACATGATTATTAAAGTCTAAATCACTTTTTCTAATATTTATCTTTTTACTTTTATCATAGTTTTCAAGTGGTTTTATTTTTTCATATTCTTCATCCATAAATACTTCAAATTCATTATGTTCACCAAAAGCATTTATAATTTCTTCATCAATTTCAATAGGTTTTCTTGTTTTTAAATCTATTAACATCCATTTAGATGTAGCAACAGCACATAATTCATTATCACTTCTTATTTCAAAGTCTCTTAATGAAATTAGTCCTTCAGTATTTCTTCCCCAAGTTCTTACTAATACACTTTCTCCATATCTAGGTCTTCTTAATACTCTTAGTTTCCAATCAACTACTACCCAGGTTTTCCCAGTTTTAGGGACGTTTAATACACCGTATCCTACTGCATCTGAATTAAAAGACGCTAAGTTTTGAAATGCTGTTATTATTGATTCATTAGTCATTTTAAATTTTTTATTTACTTCATCTATTCCAATTTTATGTTTTCTTTCAAATATCATACTGTCTCCTTATTAAATATGTTTTATTTTAATTTATTAAATATATCTTTCATATCTCCATGTATAGTTATTTCGGCTATGTCATCATATTGAGTTTTATCTTTATTAATTAGTATTAGATGTTTACCTCCAAAGTATCTAACTAGATTGGCTGCTGGATAAACCATAAGTGATGTACCGGCTACTATTAATGTATCTGCATAAGTAATAGCTTTTATAGCTTCATCAAATGCAGGTGGTATCATTTCACCATATAAAGTTACTTCAGGTCTAATAATACCTCCACATTCACATCTAGGTACACCTTTGCTATTAAATACATCTTCTGGTTTAAACTTTTTACCACATTCCATGCAATAATTCTTATAAATAGTTCCATGTATTTCAAGAACATTAGTTGATCCGGCTTTAGTATGAAGTCCATCAATATTTTGAGTTACTATTGCTTTTAATTTACCTTTATCTTCTAGTGACTTTAAATAATAATGCGTTACATTTGGTTCAACATCCAAACAATTTAAATAAGTTTTATAAAAATCATAAAAGTCTTCAGGATTTCTTTCTAGCATATCTATACTTAACATTTCTTCTGGAGGATACTTATATTTAATGGAATATAGGCCATCTACACTTCTAAAGTCTTTAATACCTGATGCAGTAGATACTCCTGCTCCTCCAAAGAATACTATATTATCTGATGCATCTATTATTTCCTGTAATTTTTTAATTTGCTCATCCATGATTTCACCTTCATTATAATTATATTATAAATTAAATAAAAAAGAAGAATTACTTCTTCTTTTATTTATTAACATTACCAAATCTATTAAATGGGAATAATACAATCGAAGTTATACCTTGTATATCTTCTTTTTCTATTGTTCCAAGCATTCTTGAGTCTTTAGAGTTTCCACGATTATCTCCCATTACAAAGTATTCATCCTCTGGAACAGTTATACCATCTAAACAAAGATCTGATACAAACTTACATGTTTGAACTAAATGAGCATCATCTGAGAAGTTTTCTTCTACTACTTCATCGTTGATATATAGAATACCTTTTTGATTCTTTTCATCTATTTCATATCTTACTGTATCTCCTGGTAAACCAATTACTCTTTTGATTAGTTTTCCATCATCGGTTTTAATAACAACTATATCAAATCTATTAATTCCAACTGTTTTAAGTCTTAATTTATAAAGAAGCATGATATCTCCATCTTTAAGTGTAGGATTCATAGAATCTCCATTTACATCAACAGGAGTTGCAATAAATGATCTAATAATTATTACGCATATAATAATGATTATATATGGAAGTATTTCTTTCAAAGTATCTTTTTCTGCTTTTTTAGTAGCAGCATCTATTTCTTCTTTAGTATGTTTTTTCTTAGGAGGTAATTCAACAATCTCTTTTTTTTCTTGTTTTTCTTCCTTAGTTTCTTCAACTACTTTTGTTACTTCCTCTTCAACTTTTTTATTATTTTTTCTACGTCTTCTTGTAGCCATTTATATCACCAATAAAATTATAACATATTTTATTAAAAGATAAAGAACACATAAAAAATTCATGTTTTATTTAAATATGCTATAATATTGTAAATATTTGGGGAGGTTTTGGTTATGGAACATGATACAGATCAAAATATTGAATACGACGCTGAATATTATAAAGAATTTAGACGTCGTGTAAAAAAGTTTATGAATTTCGTATATAGAATTGAAGTAAATGGTCTTGAGAATGTAGATTTAAATGAAGTTAATTTATTTGCTGGGAATCATTTAAATATATTAGATTCTTGGTTGCTTGTTACAGCTTTAGATGAGAATTTAAGATTCATGGTAGATAAAAAATTATATAGATATGAATCATGGGAAAAGTTTTTTAGAAGAGTTGGTACTTTTCCAATTGATCCAGATAAACGTGATTCAAAAGCTGTTAAAGTTGCAATAGAACTTTTAAAAGAAAAGAATAGTGTTGTAATATTTCCTGAAGGAAAAACTCATAAATATAAAGTATATGTTCCTTTTAAAAAAGGTGTTTCTGGTATTTCTCTACTTGGGAATGCTAAGCTTGTTCCATTTGGTATAAATGGTAGCTATATCCCAGGTGCTAGACTTCAAATTAACTTTGGAGAACCAATTGATTTAAGTGAATACAAAAGAAATGAATATGATCAAGTACTTGAAGAAAAAGTCAGAGAATTACAAGTAAGAAAAAGAAAACCAAAAAGAAAAAGATAGAAATTAATCTATCTTTTTTCTTTTCTTAAATCTACTTAATAGACTTGGTTTTTCTTCTTTAATAACTTGTATATTTTCTAACGCTTTATTGTGTATTTTATTTAATTCTTCAAAATTAATATTATTAATTTCTTTATCTAGAAATGTATATAGTTCTTCTTCTGTAGAGTTTTTTAGGTAAAGTGTATAGAAGTTATCCTTTTCTATTGGACTACCAGTTATTATTTTATCAATTATATAGTATAAAGGAGGAAAATCAACAACTGTTTTAAAAGGCATGAATCCTTTCCTAAATAGTAATAATTTTCTTTTAAACTCTTCTATATTGGCATACTCTTCACCAACAACTCTAATATATTTGTGAGTCTTTAATGCTTCTTTAATAGCTAGTAATGTATTAACATTATATTCTAGTTTTTCCATATACATTCCTTCTTTCAATTTTATTTTAATAAACAATTAATAAATTATCAAATAATTTATATAACAAAAAAAGAAGAATATTATTCTCCTTCTTTAGCGTTATATTCCTTTGACATATTGTCAATGAAGTTAAGTTTTGCTCTTCTAACTACACCTTTTTTAACTACTTGGATAGAATCAATTAATGGTGAGTTTACTTTGAAAACTCTTTTTACCCAAACACTACCAGATTTTTTTCTAACAGTGAATGTTTTACCTACTGATCCACCTTTAATAGCTACAACGATACCTTGGAAAGCTTGAATTCTTTCTTTGTTACCTTCTTTAATTTTGTAGTCTACTTTTACAGTATTACCAACACGAAACTCAGGAATATCTTTTCTTACAGATTTAGCATTTACTTTATCAACTAAATTCATAAAAAACCATCCTTTCTCTTAAATTACACCCACATAATCATAGACATTTTCCAGCGGATTACATTTAGCTTTTAACCAAAAGCAACGTTAGTATAGCATGTTTTTATAATTCATGCAATACTTATATTTCATCTTCATCCCAAAGTACTTTTACATTTTCACCATCATAAAGTATTTTAGTGTCTAAATTAAGGAGCTTACCTGTCTTAGGACTGATAATATCATCTTTTATATATCCTTTTCTATATAAATCACTTATAGTACTATCATTTTCACATTTACTTTCTATGTAACATCTTTTAGCTTTATATGCTATTTGATTTTTAATAGATATAGTTCTTTTTTCTACATAATCCTTATCATATTCTTTATATACTCTTATTGTTAAGAATATACCTAAAAGTCCTATTATAAGTAAAAATGTCATTAAGTTTTGTCCTATTTTCATGATAATCTTCCTTTATGTATTTTAATATCAATATAATTATATCATTAAATATAAAAAAAGAAGATAAATTAATCTTCTTTATATGGTACTTTACCATCATAATAATTCTTAATAAATTCTTCTTTGTATTCTAAGATATTATCATTCTTTATTGCTTCTCTTAAATCTTCAGCAATTCTTATTAAGAATCTAATATTATGTATTGAAAGTAGTCTTTGACCAAATGTTTCATCACTTCTAATTAAATGATGAATATATGCTTTTGTATAGTTCTTACAACAATAACAATCACAGTTTTCATCCACTGGGGTAAAGTCTCTTTCAAACTTAGCATTCTTAATATTTATTTTTCCGTATTTAGTATGTGCATGTCCATGACGAGCAAGTCTAGTTGGTGCAACACAGTCAAATATATCAACACCACGTATTACATTTTCAATTAAATCAATTGGATCCCCTACACCCATTAGATATCTTACTTTATCTTCTGGTAAGTATTTACATGAATATTCAACTTGTTTATATTGAAGCTCTTTAGGTTCTCCAACTGCTGTACCACCTATAGAAAAACCATCAAAACCAATTTTAACAAGTTCTTCTACACAGTGTTTTCTTAAATCTTCAAATTCAGCTCCTTGAACAATACCAAATAAAGATTGTCTTGGATTATTAAATACAGCTTTACCACGTTTTGCCCAACGTAGAGTTCTTTCAACTGAGTCTTCTACATACTTTCTTGTATGAGGAAAACCAATACATTCATCAAAAGACATAGCTATATCAGAATCTAATTTATTTTGTATTTCAATACTCTTTTCAGGAGTAAGCATTAGGGAGTCTCCATTTAGAAAATTCTTAAATTTAACTCCTTCTTCTGTTATATCTTTAGGTTTAGCAAGTGAAAATACTTGAAATCCACCTGAATCAGTAAGAATTGGACCATCCCAATTCATAAATTTATGTAGGCCACCTGCTTCATCAACTATATCCTCTCCTGGACGAAGCCATAGATGATATGTATTAGCTAAAATTATTCCAGAATTAACTTCTTTAAGTTCTTCTGGTGAAAGAGTTTTAACTGTTGCTTGTGTTCCTACTGGCATAAACATTGGAGTATCAAATGTACCATAATTGGTTTCTATTTTTCCAAGTCTAGCTTTAGTATGTGCTTCAGTTTTTACTAATTCATATTTAATTGGACCCATTTTTTCTCTTTTCGCCATTTAATTTCCTCTTTCTCATCTTTATAAATTTATCATTTGTATCATAAAATTTGTCATATTTGCTAAGTGTTTCATTCTTAGCACGTTCTATAAGTGATGCTTTATATTGATCGTATGATTCTTGAACATTATCACCCAATAAAGAATAGTCATCAAATCTATCATTAAATACTACTCCATTTGGTTTATATTCATCATCTAATGTAAAAATTACATTTATAACCTGATTAACATCAGGTACAACTATTTGATCAGATACATAATATATATTATCTGCAAAATCATAAACATAATTAATACTCTTTAATACTACTTCGTTTGTTCTTTTATTAATTAAATCTCTTCTATAAATCATATAAATACCACCTAACTCATTAATAATTAATCTTCTATTATAAGCATAGCATCTCCAAAGGAGAAAAATCTATATTTTTTTTCAACTGCTTCTTTATAGGCTTTCATTATATTGTCTTTTCCAGCAAGTGCTGAAACAAGCATAACTAATGTACTCTTTGGTAAATGGAAGTTTGTTATAAGATTATCTATTCCTTTAAATTCAAATCCAGGATAGATAAAAATATTTGTTTCACTTACTTCTGGAGTAAACTTATCAAATCTACTTCTATTAGTTTCTAGTACTCTTGTTGATGTTGTACCAACAGCAAAAATACGACCACCTTTAGAACGAACTTCATTAAGTCTTTCACATGATTCTTTAGATAAAACATAACTTTCAGTATGCATTACATGTTTACTTACATCTTCTACTTGTACAGGTCTAAATGTTCCTAGACCAACATTAAGTGTAACAGGAATTATTTCTACACCTTTATTCTTAATATCATTAAGCAACTCAGGAGTAAAATGAAGACCTGCTGTAGGAGCTGCTGCTGATCCATAATTCTTTGCATAAACTGTTTGATACATATCTTGCTCTTCTAGTTTTTCATGAATATATGGAGGAAGTGGCATAGTTCCTAAACGTTCTAGTATTTCCATTAAAATACCATTATAAAGTAACTTAACATGAGTAATACCATCAGGTAGGATTTCAGTAACTTCTGCTTTTAGAGAACCATCTCCAAATGTAAGAATAGTTCCAACATGTAAACGTTTTTGAGGTTTAGATAAACATTCCCAGTTATCACTTCCAAGTTCTTTTAAAAGAAGAAGTTCAATAACTGCATGAGTATCCTCTTTTTCACCAATTATTCTTGCAGGTATTACTTTTGTATCATTAATAACAAGAGCATCACCTGGACGTAAATAATCAATGATATCTGAAAATACTTTATGTTCAATTTCTCCTGTTTTCTTATGAAGAACTAGTAATTTACATGAGTCTCGATCCATAAGTGGAGACTGTGCAATTAATTCTTCTGGTAAATAATAATCAAAGTCATCAGTTCTCATGTCTTTCTCTCCTTTAAATCGTTACACTAGTATACTTCTTTTTTAATGTATTTACAAATGTTTTAGTAACTTGTATCAACTAATCTTAAAACTCTTAAATCATCTTTATATTCTATTATATTTCCTGACTTATCAGTTATCTTAGGTCTAAGTGCATCTTTAGGGTCATATGATTTTACATAGGCAATTGTAGAATCATTTAATAACACTTTATCTCCTTCTTTATAAAGAGGAATATCAAATAACACAAACTTAGTCCAGAAAGGATTTAAATACCCTTCAGAAACATATTTATTTATTCTTGAAACTACTTCTTTAAATGGTTCATTTTTATCCTTTAAAGCACCTTCAATAAGAAGCATATCATATGTATCTACCACACTTATAAGAGATGCTACATAAGAAGAAAATCCATAATCAAGTAGCTTTGCTCCAAGTGGAGAAGATGAATTATTATGATATTCATTTGAAAGTAAAACATTTTCTCTTACATTTTCATCTATATCAAATTCTTCTAATAATATATATGCATATAAAGTATTAACTCTATCATTATACTTATAGAAGTCTTCTGCCTTTATATTAGGGAACTTCTCTTTATCCCAGAAATTCATGTGTTCTCTTGTCTTTTTAAAAACTTCTTCATCCTTACAACGTTTTCCATATTTAGATAGCATACATGATAAAGCAAGTTCACTTATATCGATTAACTCATTCTTAGGAGCATTGATATTGTAAATTGTTGCAACCCAGGATGCAAAGATAGTCATATTAACTATATGATCATATAAATCATAATTCTTGCTTGTGTATTTAGAAAGATCTACTTTTAAACCACTTGTGTTATATGCTCTAGTAAATAATGTAGAAATATATTTAAGTAATTCAATATCATTATCTTTAATAGCGTTTTTAATATATTCTTTAAAGTTACCATTGAAAGTTTCATTAGTATTACTAATTAAGATATCTACTTCAGTATAATCGTTCTTAACAATAGTATTAATTATATCTTCGCTAATAAGTGTACCTTTTGAAATTAAATCTCCATCGTAAGATTTAATTTCTTCATTTAATTCCATGCCTGGATATAAGTATTTAGTATTAATCTTCATAAAAACACATCCTATTTATATTATACAAAAAAAGCAAATATATTATTTTATTTGCTTTTTATTTAATTATATATTTACATAAATTAGAATAATCTTCCTTCAGTTATACCCATGTGTTTATATGCTTTTTCTGTTACCACTCTTCCACGAGGAGTTCTTTTTATAAACCCTTCTTGCATAAGAAAAGGTTCAACAACATCTTCAAGAGTAGATATTTCTTCTCCAATTGCACTTGAAATGGTTTCAACACCAACTGGACCACCATTAAATTTTTCTATTAAAGCAGTTAGGTATTCAATATCTATTTGATCTAAACCATAGTTATCTACTTTTAATCTATCAAGAGCTTTTTTAGTTAAATCAAAACTGATTTCTTTATCCCCTTCAACAAGAGCAAAGTCTCTTACTCTTTTAAATAATCTATTAGCTATTCTTGGTGTTTTTCTTGAACGTTTAGCAAGTTCCATGGCTGCATCATCATTAATAGGCATTTCTAAAACTCTACTAGTTCTTTTAACAATTGATTGTAATTCTTCATCTGTATAATAATTTAGTTTATTAACAATACCAAATCTATCTCTAAGAGGACTTGATACATCTCCAGCACGAGTAGTTGCTCCAACCAAAGTAAATGGAGGTAGATCAATTTTAATTGATCTAGAACTTCCTTCTCCACCTACCACAATATCAAGTTCAAAGTCTTCCATGGCAGGATATAACATTTCTTCAATAAACTTAGGTAATCTATGTATTTCATCAATAAATAAGACATCTCCAGGTTCAAGAGTTGAAAGAACTGCTGCTAAATCTCCTGACTTTTCTATTGAAGGACCAGATGCAGTTTTAAATGTAGCACCTAGTTCGTTTGCAATAATATGAGCAAGTGTTGTTTTACCAAGTCCAGGAGGACCATATAGTAAAACATGATCAAGTGGTTCATCTCTTAACTTTGCAGCTTCAACGAAGACATGTAAGTTATTCTTTACTTCATCTTGACCAACATACTCATCAAGAGTTTGAGGTCTTATAAATTGATCACTTTCAAAATCTTCTGATAGTTTTTCATTATCAATTATTCTATCCATATTTTCTCCTATTTAAGCATTTGTTTTAAAGCATCTTTAATTTGTTCTTCAAGACTCTTTGAATAATCTATATTAGGTAATACTTTCTTTATTTCAGGTTTCTTATATCCAAGATTTAATAATACTTCAACAAGTTCACTAGAATCTACAACATCACCTGAACTAGTTGGTGCAAGTTTACCTTTTAAATCAAGTATTATTTGTCTAGCAAGTTTATCTCCTACTTTAGGGAACTTAGTTAAATATAAAACATTTTCTCTATCAATAGCATCAATTATTCCTTCTACAGAACCAGTTGCAAACATTGGTAAAGCTATTCTTGGACCAAGACCTTTTACATTTATAAGTCTTAAGAATAATTCTTTTTCTTCTTTATTCTTAAAACCAAATAAAGCTTGTCCATTTTCAGTTATTTGATGATATATATATACTTTAGTTTCTTTTCCTTCTTCAAAAGCATATGGATTAGATACAAAAATATCATAACCAATTCCATTGTTATCAACTACTATTCCACTAGTTGTAACCTCAGTTATTGTTCCAATTATGTAGTTAAACATATTTATCATCTCCTAGTTAATTATAACATACCAAACATACTTTCGTATATATAAATGTATTGTTTGGATAAATAAAAAAATAGTATTACTACTATTTATTTAATAAACGTTGTTTAATATCTTTTAAAGGATTTTCTTTGATGATTAAGACATTTTGATTAAGAGTTCTTACTATTTCTTCTAGTACTTCTTTTCCTACTTTTTTTCTATTAACAGCAATAGGAGTCTTTTCACATATAATGACGTCTCCTTTTTCAGGATAATGAGATAAATCTTCATATTTTGTTTTAGTAAAAATATCATAATAATATAAACCATCATATCTTACGAATACATAGTTATCTGACTTTTTATATCTTATACTAAATCCATCATATGAATAATCTTTAACATCTACTACTCTTGCAAGACGCGCAAGATATAAATCTTTAGTTGAGTATTTCATTTTGTCACCTACTAATTAATTATACTTATATCTAAACTAATTGTGTAATCTTTTCTACCGTATGGTTCTTTAGGGTAAACTATTATTTCTGACTCTACTAAATCATATTGATCAAACAAATCATCAGAAAAGCCAGAAGTATTTCCCCATCTAATTAAGTTTTCTAATGATACTGTAATTCCTACTGTTTTAAATTGTTCAAGAAACTCTTTTCTTCCTTCATTACCATATTTACCACAGTCATCCCAATAAAAAACTTCGTAGAATTCTTTACCTAGGTTTCTAATTATGTCTGTTTCATCATTTATCTTTCCTTTTGTTGTTGATACATCGTTGTCTACTTCTTGATTAGATAAATTGATTGGTTGTATACCCCAATAAAGAACTCCAATCATAGTGGCAGATAAAATAATAACTAATATTATTACTGCTATATTATCTTTTAAAGATGATTTGATATCATCGCATTTTTTATTAGAAATAGTCTTTACTATTTTACCTTCATTATCTAATAGTGCTGTTGTTCCACAATAATTGCAAACGACTCTTTTCATTTCAACATTTACTTCTAATTTTGCGTTACAATTTGGGCAATTAAGTTTTATGAGTCTCATAGTATCACCGGTTTTATAATAACACAAAAACAAATAAAAAAGTGAGAAAAACTCACTTTTTTTAATTTTAGAATAAAGATAATTGATTTGATTCACTTAAATTCTTGAAGCATCCAAGTTCTTTTAATTTATCCATTGCACTTGTTGGACATTTACCACGATCATGTAAATCTTCTTGAGAAATAAATGGTGCTTTTTTACGTTCTTCAATAATCTTTAAAGCAACGTTTTCACCAAGTCCATCAAGAGCACTGAAAGGAATTATTAAACCTTTACCATCTTCTGTTATTAAGAACTTACGTGCATCACTTCTTTCAACATCGATATTTTCAAATCTAAATCCACGTGCACACATTTCAAGACAAATATATAATGTATCACGTTTTTCTTTATCTACATCACTTAAGTTTGGATCCATATCCATCTCATCAATTCTATCTCTTATTGCTTGTTCTCCACCTACCATGGATGCAATATCAAATTTATCTTTACGAATTGAAAGATAAGCTGAATAATACCAAATTGGATGATGTACTTTAAACCATGCTATTCTAAATGCACTTGTTACATATGCTGTTGCATGTGCTTTAGGGAACATGTATTTTATCTTACTACATGATTCAATATACCAATCAGGGATATTATGTTCTTTCATGTAAGCAGCATGTTCTTTCCAACCTGCTGGATCTTTACTTGCTCTACCTTTACGAACAAATTCCATGATCTTGAAGGCTTTACCAGCTGGAAGACCCCATTGAATAAGGTTAACCATGATGTCATCACGACAACCAATTACATTTTTAAATGGAACTTTTATATCACCATTTTCATCTGGAGTACAAAGATCATGTGCATTACCAAGCCATACATCTGTACCATGAGATAAACCTGATATTTTTATAAGTTCTGCAAATGTTGTTGGTTTTGTTTCTTCAAGCATTCCAAGTAAGAATGATGTACCAAATTCAGGTATACCAAGTGTTCCTGTTGGACAGTATTTACGTCCATCTTTATTTAAACCTCTTAATTGATCTGGTTTAACACCAAGAATCTCAGGACCTGTGAAAATAGACATAGTATCTTTATCACCTAAATCAATTGTTGTAACATCCATGCCCGAAAGGTCTTGTAACATTCTAAGAACTGTTGGGTCATCGTGACCAAGTATATCAAGTTTTAAAAGGTCAGCTTCAATCTTATGATAATCGAAGTGTGTTGTTCTCCATTCAGCAGTTGGATCATCAGCAGGATATTGGAATGGTGTGAAATCCCAGACATCTTTATAACCCGGAACTACTACAATTCCACCTGGGTGTTGACCAGTTGTTCTCTTAACACCTGTACAACCAATTGCTTGACGTTCAATTTCAACATCTCTTATATTACATTTAATTAATTTTTTCTTCTTTAAATCATCTTTAGAAGCTATTTTTATACCATATGTTTTAGCTTCATTTGAAAGATCATTAAACATTTGATCTTCATAGAATCCTTGAACATAACCAAATGCTGTTTTATCAGCAACTGTACCAATTGTACCCGCACGATATACATTATCAGTACCAAATAATACTTTTGTATAAGCATGAGCACTTGCTTGGTTATCTCCTGAGAAGTTAAGGTCGATATCAGGAACTTTCTCACCTGCAAATCCTAGGAAGGTTGCGAATGGCATGTCATTACCTTGATGAACCATCATTTCACCACATTCAGGACATTTCTTATTAGGTAAGTCATATCCTGATGGATATGCTTCTGACAATGGATTACCATCTTTATCAGTAAATTCATTGTGGCAACACTTAGGACAATAGTAATGAGCTGGAAGACCATTACACTCTGTAATACCCATCATTGATGCAACAAAAGATGAACCTACAGAACCACGGGAACCAACTAAATAACCATCATCATTTGAGTGTTTAACTAATTTTTGAGCTATAAGATAAATTACGTCAAATCCTCCACCTATGATACCAGTTAATAAAAGTTTTGCTTTTTCTATAGCATCTTTTTCACTTAACTCAGGTTCAAGGGATTTAACTTCTTCTGTTTTTAGTTTAACTACTCCATCATAACCTGACATGATTACATCATGTAAGTAACTAGAGAACTTCTCTTGTTTTTCTTCTTCACTCATATCAGGATATTCACTATCCATATGAGCTTTAACCAAGTCTGTTATCTTATCACCATAGAACTCTTGAGCAATACGTTCTTCTATGTTTCTTGGAAGTGGATCTCCATACATAGAATGTGCTTTATCAAATACTAAATCACGACATATTTCTTGAGAATGTTCAATAATTGGTGAATAAGGTTTCTCAGGATAAACTATTACTTCTATTTCATCCATCATATCAATAATCTTATTAGGATTATCAATAACTATTTCTTTTACTAATTTTTTATCATCTAAGAATGAGAACTCCTCTAACATTTCATTTGTAGTTCTGAAATATTGATTAGGAATATCTCCATGAATAGAAGTTCCAGTTGAAGTATATTTAGAAAGTAATTTATAAGTACCATCTGCAAAATTAATAGTAAGAACTCCTGCAATTTGAAGACGTCTTAGAGAACTTTCTATTCTATATTTCTTTTCATCATCTGATTTTAATACTTCTATTTCATCACTTGCTTTATCACCTTTAGCAGTAGCATACATATCGAGAATAGTAGCTGCTGTTATAGGTATTTCTTTAAATGAAGTCATTACATAGATATATTTTAGTATTTTTATATCTGTTGGATTTAGTTCTACTCCATTTTTCTTTGCTTTTTCTATAGCATCTTCAATATTCTTTTTATTTGTATTATTCTTAGCTTTTGGTTTTAAACATCTTGCAAGAGGATGACGACCTTTTCCAGGAACATTTTGATTAACAATTATTTCTCTTGATAATACATCTTCAGGATTTAAATTATGAACATCTCCAGTTGCAACTATCATCTTGCCTAGTTCTTTAGCACATTTAATAATCTTCTTTATAACTTTCTTTAAATGTGCTTCAGAATCTATATCATGACTTGCAATTAAGAAACGATAATTATCAAGCGGTTGAACTTCTATATAATCATAGAATTCCATGGCTTTCTTTAACTCTTCATCATTACGAGTAAGAGCAATATTAAATATTTCACCATTTAAGCAAGCACTACCAACTAAAATATTTTCTCTTAATTCTTCAACTAATCTTCTTGGTATTCTAGCATTTTTACTTAAGAAGTTAGTATTAGCAAAACTAATAATCTTAAATAGACTCTTTAATCCATCATGATTTTTTGCAATAAGTGTAATATGTTTTGTTCCATCATATTCATTTGCTATATTTTCTGTAAAACTTTCAGCAGGTATGTTTTCATACATTTGAAGATTGTCTTTATGACACCAATCATATTTCCATGAGTATCCAGTTATACCATATTCTTCAAATGGATTTTCTTTATTAGTATCACTATCCATCCCAATTTTTATATAATTCTTATAAGAAATTAAATCTTGTATATTCTTTAAATATCTAGGATTATTCTTTATAGAAATAGACTCTAATAAACCTAAATCGTTAAGTTCATTTAAAGTATTAATTCCTTTTATTTGTTTTAACATACTATTAAATATTAATGCTGTATTTTCCGAGTCGACATCCGCACCATGGTGTTGTCCAACATAAATATTAAAAGTAATATTATATTCTTGTAATCCATTTGTAATATCAATAGAGATATCATTTGATGCTGGATGTAACTGAATAGTACCAGTTGGACTTACAACACTAAAATCTATATTATTTAATAATACTTCTAACTCTACTGAATCAGTTTTAGATGCTCTAAAAGCATTAGATATAGAATACTTTTTCTTATATCCCTTAACTACTGTTTCAGTTGCTATATCTTTTACATCATTTTCAATAGATGTAACTTCTAAAATAGATACACCATCAAGTTTAATATCTTCAAGTAGGTTACCAACTTCTTCAGGGATATCTACTAAAGTTACAGATGAATCACTTTCTTCATCCTCACCTGTATCAACTTCTCCTGTATCAATACCATAGTTTTTACCTAAAGCAGCAAGACTATGACGTTTTAAATCACAGTTAATTACTCTTGATAAGTTTAGAGTATCTATAATAGGATTTTTAAGTTCTCCTAAATTATATTTGTAATATGCCATATCAAGCATATTTTTATCGAACTTAGCATTATGAGCTACAAGTGGCAAGTCTCCTATCCACTCTTTAAAACGTTTGGTAACATTTTCTTCATTATCAGCATCTTTTACATCATCATCAGAAATATCAGTTACTCTTGTAATTGCTTCATCTATATGATGACCTGGATTAATAAGTTCATCAAATCTATCAACTACTTCTCCATCCTTGATACGTACTCCACCTATTTCAATCATAGAGTCTCCAATACCTGGATTGAATCCTGTAGTTTCAGTATCGAATACAACAAATTCAGTTTTATTTATATCTCTATCGTCAGCATTAAAACATACATTAAGATATGAATCAAACATATCAAGTTCTACACCATATGCTGCTTTAAAAGGAACATAATTCTTCTTTTCTTCTCTTAATTCATTATTCATTTCTTCAAGAGCTTTAACGCCTTCAATATTACCTGAATCACTTAATTCCTTGATAGTTTCTTCATTAGCTTTTATTTTTTCATCAAATTCTTTTTTCTTACTCTTATTGTATTTAGTAACTTTATCAAATACATGAGGGAATGCTTGGCAACAATCATGATCTGTTATTGCTACACCACGATGTCCCCATTTAATAGCTTGATCAACTAAATCTTCTTCATTGATAACTCCATCCATTTGAGACATCATTGTATGAGCATGTAATTCAACTCTTTTTTCTTCTGCTTCATCAATTCTCTTAACAATTGGATTATCAATAGCTTCATATGTACGCATATTAAATACTAAATCATGAGCATAAGCATCATCTCTTACTTGACCAGTAAAATGATACCAATTACCTTTTTTAAGTTCTTTACATACACGTTCAAATTCATCTGAATCACTTGCGAAATATTTTCCTAATATAGAAGATGTGTTATCAGATAATTTAATATTTATTAAATAGAACTCTCCACCTGTTTTCTTAGTTCTTACCATTCCTTCTAAATCAATTACATAAGCTTCTAAGTTAACAGCGTTTTCTTCTTTTGTTAGAGTCTTAATTGGAACTACTCCTTCTCTTTGATATTCAACCTTTTTCTTTGGAGTCCAAGACTTAGTAGTTGTTTGAGGAGCTACCATTACTTTAGGTAAAACAACATTATCTATAGTTTTCTTTATAGTTTTCTTAACTTCATTTTCGGCATCTATATTTAAATTGCATTTAATCTTATAACCAGTTACACCACAGTCACTTAAAAGAGTTAAAAGTGTTTTTTCTACTTTTCTTATATTGCTTTCTTCCATCTTAGAAGTAATATCTATTAGAAAGGAATTATCTTCAATTGTTATATTATCTTTATTTATTCCAGATAGACTTACTAAATCTGAAGTTACTTGATTAAAGAAGTATTTAAAATACTCTAAAACAAGTTCATCATTTAGAGAACTATAGTCTAAAACAATATCAATAGATTTAACAGAATCTACTCCTTCTTTGCAAAGTTTTTTAAGACTTAAAATAGATGATAAAGGAATTAGTTCTGGTGCTTTAATCTTAATTGTCCAAGTAGAAGTTTTCTTATGAACAGTACAAGATTCTAAGTTCGCATTTTCAAAAGAAACAATATCATTAAATCCAATTTTTTTAAAAAATCTGATTAACTTCTCGTCCATTTTTCATCTTCCATTTCCTATATAACATTCTATCAAATATTTGTTCGTTTTAATAGAAAAAGTTTATAATTTTGAGCACAAAAAAACTAGAGCTAAACTCTAGAATTTATATAATCATTTGTTTGGAAGAATCATAAGTTGTTAGGTCTAGGATGTTATATATAGATAATTTAAAGTTGTGTATAAAGAAATAATTAAGTGTTTAAGTTATTATCTACTTCTTCCGGGTAAATGACACCCACAAGCAATAATTATACTCTTTTGAGAGTAAAATGCAAGAAAAAATTTAATTTTTTTTAAATTTTATGAAGATATAACGTTTTTCCGTTGGATAATTGTACTCTTACAGCAAATCCAACAACGTATCCATGCTTATTGTACATATAAATAAGCTCTTGATTTACTATATTTAAGTTTTCATAATCAGATGGTAAATACTCTCTTAAGTCACTTTCTAATATTTCATAGATATCTTCATATTCCCTGCTTTCATGAGGATCATCAACAAACGCATGATTATACATTTTGAAGGCATCTTCTTCAGTTATATCATCTACTTCAGGATAAGTTGCTACAAATGTAGTATCTTTCTTAGCTGCTTCTTCTTTTGAGTAATTTTCTTTAACAATTAGTTTACCAGTTTTAGTAGTCTTATTGTTATATGCATCAGTTATTATTAGTTCAACTTTGTATTCTCCAGCTTTTGTATTAAGAGATTCATCTTTTTCATCTTTCATAACTACTGTACATGGTTTTGAATAATCTTCACATTTTGAAAGGAACTCATCTGGATTATAATCTTCACCAACACCAATAGTTAAATCACTTACTTCTACTATTGGAGCAGTTGTATCTTTAACTGTAATAGTTCCTTTTAATGCTTTTTCTTTGTATTCAACTTTATAGTTATATTTACCTGCTTTAGGGATCTTTTCTCCTAAAGTAAGATTATCTACTGTAATAGTATAATCTTTTTCATTTTTAACTTTTGATTTAACATAAAAACTAATATTTTTAGGTAATACTTCTCCTGCTTCAAATTCAATATTCTTCTTTATAGAAATATTATCTTTATTCATCATAAAAATAATTAATAGAATAAAACATGCAACAATTACTATTCCTAAGAATAACTTTAGAATAACTTCTTTTTTGCTAGTATTTTCGTAGTAATAATCTTCCATCTAAATCCACCTCGATAAATAAATATTTTTTGTATAGCCAACCTCGTAATTATCAAATACATTTATGATCCATGAAACAATAGCTTCCATGATGTCTTCACCTTTTCTTACTTGAATATTAGACATCCAAGCTCTTAGTTCTTTTCTAAAGAAATAATCATCTATGTATTTATTAATAATATAATCTAGTTCTTCTAGTTTTTTAACTTCTTTTTCTTTTGAAGGGTTTACCACGAATACATATCTTTGATAAATATCAATTATCTTTTCTGACAAATCATCATCTTCAAAATAATCAAAATTAATTATTTTATAGAAATTAGGACAATGTTTTAATATTTGTTTATTCTTATTCATGATATTCTACCTTTCTTAAAATATTATACAACATATAATTATTTAATTCTACAAAATAAAACACCATTCTAGATGGTGTTTATTTATAATATCTTATTTTAAATGTAGTCCCTTTGTTATTTGACGTGACACTTATGGAACCATTTTCTTTTTCTATAATAGATTTAGTTAAAGATAAACCTATTCCTATAGAATCACTTTTAGAGTTTTTTGCCTTATAAAATCTTTCAAATATATGATTTAAGTCAGCCTCATCTATACCAGATCCATGGTCTCTTATTTTTATTTCTGTAAATACTGATGTATCTCTTGTAGTAACTTCAATAACGCTTCCTTTTGGAGAATGCTCTATAGAATTCTTAAGCACATTAGAAATGGCTTCAGATTGCCACTTTAAATCAATTTTAAGAAGTGTTTTAACTATATCTGTAACTACTTTAACTTCATTTATTTCACTTATTACAGATATGTTTTTTAAAGAATTATTAATAAGTTCTTCTAAAGTATGAGTATTACTATTAAATATAACTGTATTAGTATCTAATTTAGATAGTTTAAGAATATTTTGTACTAGGAAGTTTATATTAATAGTTTCTCTTTTTATATCTCTTAAGAATATATTTCTAGTTTCTGCGTCCATGGATTCATTTTCTAGTAAGTTATCTAGGATAATAGAAATAGATGTAAGAGGAGTTTTCAATTGATGAGATATATCAGATAAAGATTTTTTAAGTTCTACTTTATCAATTGTAGAGTTTTCTGCCTCTTGTTTTAACATGATTGTTGTTTTATAAATTTCATTTTTTAATATAGATATTTCATCTTCTCTCATATCTCTTATATCTATATCATATATTTTATTATTTATTTTCTTTATTAAAGATACAATATCATTTATCTTATTACTTCTCTTTTTATTATAAATGGTATATATAATTATTATTAATAATATAAATAAAGAGAACAATAATAAAGTATATATTAAATATTTAGTATGTAATATACTATTTTCTTTTAAAAGAATTGATGTTGGTAAATCAATTGAATATTTTGTTACATACTCTTCATCTAGATTATCAGAAAGAATTATGTCTGTTACTTCATCTTCTCCCATATCAGGGTATTTATTTCTTATAGCCGTTACTACTTCTAGAAGCTTTTTATTAAAGTTTTTATTATATGAGTGATACTCGTATATATTAAATATCGAGAAAGTTACTAAACCTGTTAAAAATATAATAATTGATAGAATTAATACATTTTTATTTTCTATTCTATTTTTCATCTATTCTATAACCTATTCCTTTTACAGTTTTAATAAAATCTGTATTAAACTTTTCTCTTATTCTTTTAAAATATACTGTAACAGTATGATCATCTACATCATTACCTGTCCACTCCCAAATCTTATCAAGGATTTCATTTCTACTTACTACTTTATTAACACTCATAAATAGTAAGTTAACAAGTTTTAATTCAAGAGAAGATAAAGTTATTAACTTATCTTTTTCATACACTTCCATTTTATCAACGTTATAAGTAATATCGTCTATTTTTATTAACGAAGAAGACGTATTCTTTAGAATAGCTCTTTTAATACGAGCAAGAAGTTCTTTAGTACTAAATGGTTTAGTCATATATTCTTCTACGCCTAAATCTAGAGCATCAACTATACTATCTTCATCATCTACTGCTGTAAGAATAATTGTAGGAATAGATAACTCCTTAATAGTATCTTTATAAAGATCTATTCCTGATCCATCAGGTAAGTTAAGATCAAGTATAATTAGATTAATACTATTTGTTTTTAAATATTCTTTTGAAGAAATAATATCAGTCGCAATTACGACTTTGTAATCATTTAGTTCTAGATTATATTTTAAACTTTTAGAAATAATATCATTATCTTCTATAAGTAGTATATTCAAAACAACCACCTCTTTTATAATTATAACAAAAAAGAGATTAATTATAATCTCTTTTTATATATTCTCATTTCTAATTGTTTCAATTATATTTTGAGATTCAATCTTTTTAATAGAATATCTCATGATTGCAAATATAACTATAAATACAGCAATACTTGCAATTATAACTGATTTATAAGGGAATAAGAATTCTACATCTACTTCATCTTTGTATAATACTTTATACATTAAGAATGATATTAAGAATCCTAGTATAGTACCAAATACTAGAGATTTTACTCCCATGAATAAAGACTCTAGTCTAACCATTCTATTAAATTCTTTTTTAGTCATACCAACAGACTTTAAAGTTGCAAATTCTCTTCTTCTTAATTCCATGTTGGTAGTTATTGTATTAAATATATTAGTTATACCAATTAAAGATATTACAATAATAAAGCCATATAAAGTAATACCAATTAGAAGTACAACACTTTCAGTTTGTTCATTTTGTTCTATTACATTTGTTAATCTATATTGTTCATCAAGTAATATTTTATCTATTTCATCTTGAATCTTAGAAGCATCTTTTTTATCTTCTAAAGTTAAATATACTTCCCATTCATATTGAAAATCAAACTTAATTGAATCATATAATTCATCAGATACAATGAATACAATTTCATTATCAAAGTTACCACCTAAAGGAAGTTCTTTAGTAGTGGTTATGATATCTAAAGTAAACTTTAAATCATCTATACTTGTAACATTAACTTTATCTCCTCCCTTAAGAGAAAGAAGTTCTTTAAAGTGTTTCTTATTGTTTTCTGTAGTATATGAGTAATAATTATAAAGAATTGCTTTATTCTTAACATCTTCATATTTTAGATTTAGAGTTTTTATATAATTTTTATAAGCATCTTCACCAATAGCAACAACTTTAGCATATAGTTTTCCTTCACCATCAGTTGGTGCATATGGTAGATCTGATAAAACTTTTTTATCAGCATAAGATAAATCTAAGTTAATAGAGTTTTCTCTTCTAATTGAATATTCTTTAATACCATCTAATTTTAAAGTTTTAAGGATCTTTTCTGGTGCAGTTGGAGCTTTATGGACTGTAACACTATAATGAATATCATAATCAGACCCTCCAACAGTGTCTTTAGTTACATTCACAAGAGATACCATGAAATAAGTTAATGCTATAAATATAGCAACAGATACTACGATAGATATAACTGTAGTTCTATATTTTTTTCTACTTCTCTTTAAGTTTTTATATGAAATATCTCCACCTATACCAAATATTTTTTTAATTATTCTTGGTGAACGAATACTATTTCTTTTGATCTTTATATCATCAGCGTTAGTAATTGACTTTATTGGGGTAATTCTACCTGATTTAATTGCACTTGATAGTGCTGATAAATAAACTGTAATAATACCTGCAATAATAGCAATTGCTATAAACATTGGTCTAAAGCTTAAATATAATTTAAAACCTTCTTGCATATTTATTTTTCCAATAAGTGTATTACTTACAGCAGTAAAGATAATATCAGCAACTAATCCAAGAGCTACACCTAAGGGAATACCAATTAATCCAAGTATAGTTGCTTCTCTAAAGACATTTGCTCTAATTTGCTTTTTAGTTGCTCCTACACTTCTTAACATACCATATTGTTTGATTTTTTCTGTTACAGATATATCAAAGGAGTTCTTTATACAGAATACTGATGCAACAATAGTAATTATTACAACTATCATGAATAATGTAGCAAGTCCACCTAAAGCTTTTTTATCAAATGGATTAGATTCTAGTAATATTAAATATTTATTAAATAATATTTCATATTTAGCTTTCTCTGCTTCTTTTGAAATAGCATCATATTCTTCGGAACTTTCAAAGTCACCTTCATGTAATTTTTGGAACGCTACTTCATCAATACCTAATATATTTGCAACTATTTTATAGTAATTTTTTCTACCATATTTATTAAGTAATACGTACATAGTAGTATTACCTTCTGTACTATTACCTTCATAGTAAGTTACAAATGTATAACCAGGTGCTCTGAAGTTTTCTACTTTGTTTGATGGTCTAGCTATCTTACCAACTATTTTATATTCTTTAGAATGTGTATCAGTTATTTTTTCAGAATCTCCCATAAAATCATCATCTTGAGTTAACTCAGCACCATCTTCTGTATAGACTCTTTTACCTATATTTAAGGTAATAGTATCTCCTACTTTGTATTTAACTCTACCATTTGATTCTAAGTGAGAAGGAATTAATATTTCAGAGTCATTCTTAGGATATCTTCCTTCAAGTAAATTGATTGATAAGTTTTTAATTGATACATCATCAAATGCTGCTATATAAGCATATGGTTTAGCATCATTTTTAGAAGGAATAGATGCATATCCTATTTTTCTTGAAAAATATACGCTTTCTACTCCTTGATTCTTTTTTATTTTTTTAGCTTCTGTGATAGGAACATCAAGGAATGCTACGTGAAAGTTTCCTTGTAAGTTCTTTTCAAGTTCTATTAAAGACTTAACTCCACCTGAATAAACAGTAGACATGACTGTTAAAAGTGCAACAGATAACATAATACCAATTATAGTTACTATTGTACGTTTCTTATTTAATTTTAAATTCTTAATTGTTAATCTGTTAAGTAAGTTCATATTAATCCTCCTTAACTATATGTCCATCTTCTATTTTAATAATTCTATCTGCTTCTGCAGCAATATCTAAGTTATGAGTGATCATAATAATAGTTTGTTTCATTTCTTTATTCATTTTCTTAAGTAAAGCTACTATTTCATCACTTGCCTTTGAGTCCAAGTTACCAGTTGGTTCATCTGCAAGAACTATAGTTGGTCTTGTAATAAGTGCACGACCTATTGAAGTTCTTTGTTGTTGCCCACCTGATAATTCATTAGGTAAGTGTTTCTTTCTGTTAGTTAAACCTAGAGTTTCGATTAAATCATTAAGTTCTTTCTTATCTACTTCTCTATTATCAAGAGCAAGAGGTAATGTAATATTTTCTTCTACATTTAATATAGGTATTAAATTATAGAATTGATAAATTAAACCTACTTGTCTTCTTCTAAATATTGCTAGAGCATCATCATTTAAATTATAAATGTCTTCTCCATCAATAAATACTTTACCACTTGTAGGTCTATCTACACCTCCAAGTAAATGTAGAAGTGTTGATTTACCTGAACCAGACGCTCCTACTATAGCTACAAACTCACCCTTATTAACTGTAAATGATACATTATCAAGTGCTACGACTTTAGATGTATTTTTTCCATATACTTTAGTTAAATTTTCAACTTTTAAAATTTCCATATATTTTCTCTCCTTTTTACATACTCATTATAAGTTACCAAAAGTTACAACTAAGTTACAAAATAAAAAAATTTTTAAATTTACACAAAAAAACGAGAATCACTTCTCGTTTTATGTTTTTTAAAGATTATTCAGCGTCTTTTACAGCGATAACTTCTTTACCTTTGTATTGACCACATACTGTACAAGCTCTGTGTGGTTTAATTGCTGCACCACAATTTGGGCAAGTAGTAATACCTGGTAATTCTTTCTTTAAATGAGTACGACGCATTCTCTTTTTAGTTTTACTTGTTCTTCTAAATGGAACTGCCATCTTCATTCACTCCTTTCGTAATTAATTATTCATTACTTTCAAATTCCCATCCATTACCACTTAACTTTTGTAATGTGCTTCCTTCGTTTTTCACTTGAATAGGAACTTCCGAAACAATATTCTCCCATAAAATAGGTAAAATATCAAGTAAATTTCGAGTTTTATTTAAATAATTTTCATAATTACCTGCTGAATCTTCACATATAGATTCAAAATCATAATCAACAGCCTCTAAAGTAAGGCTATCTTTTAATACCATAGTACCTGTTATAGTGAAGTCATAATTTAAATTATCATACTCATCTATATCAAAATAACCTGATACATGAATATTTTTTAGTTCACTTATATCATCTGTTGTATATTCACTTGGAAATGTAACATCTTGATCAACTAGTACCTTGGAATTTCCATTAAACTTATAAATATCAATATTCATATTATTTAACTCTATTCATTTGAGCCATAACTTGTCTAATTTGTTTTTGGTTAGGCTTTCTACCCATAGATGACATCATTACTTCAATCATCTTTTCATTAATAGGTGGGTTCTTTTCCATATATTTTTTCATAAGTGTTCTTGCAATAAAGAAACCTGCAATAGCACCAATTATTAATCCAAATAATACCATTAAAATATCATGTAACATATTAATCACTCCTTCGTGAATATTATACTTGAAATAAGGGTAATTAACAAGTTATATATTTTGTATATTAACTATAAAATGAAAAAGATGACATTATAAAGAAATAACCAATAAAAAGAGTGATTATTTAATCACTCTTCTATTCGTAAACTATAAGCTCATGTTGAGCACGTGTTACTGCAACATAATATAGATAAGGATCACTTGAGAAATTATTAACAATTACACAAGCATCAAATTCTAATCCTTTTACTCCATATGCAGGAGATACTACTAATTCTGTATTAAAGGATTCAGTATTAATATCTATTAAAGATATAATCTTATAACTCTTTTCAAAAGCTTTTACTATAGCTTTTGCTTCATCTATACTCTTAGTAATGATTGCAACACTTTTATATTTTTTATGTAAGTAATTAATATCTCTACCAATATGTTTAAGATCATTTATAGGTCTTTTAATAACTGGTAGGTTTTGGTCTCTTCTTATTGCACTTACATGTTTAAGACCAAGTATCTTATTAGCATATTCAATTATTTCAGGTGAAGAACGATATGTTTTATTAAGTTCTATATATTCTCCATCTTCAAATAAATTTAATAATACTTTTAAGTCATCATATTTATAAAATGGATTAACTGTTTGATTAATATCACCTAGAATAGTAAAATTAGCATTTTTAAATATCTTTCTAATCATCTTATATTGAGAATATGTATAGTCTTGAGCTTCATCTATTACTACATGTTTCATTGCTACTTTATAAGGATATCCTTCAAGTAAACATTTCATATAAATAAAAGGAGTTGAATCCTCATAAGGCATTACATGTTCACTTAAATTAGAATTATTCTCTATTCTACTAAAACTATTGTTATACATTTTATTAAATATTGCTGAATCAAAGAAAGCTTTATAAATCTTTCTATAATCAGTTGTGAAATTAGCAGCTTTCTTCAACTTAGATATAATAGATTTTAAATCCATTTTAGTACCTTTAAACATTGAGTTATTAATCTTCTCACCAATTAACTCTAAACGTTCAAATAAAGGTTTATTAGCATATCTATTATGTAATAAATCATTTAAGTCTTCAGCAAGAATAACTTTATTTTTATGTTCTATATCTTTTACAAACTTAGATGCTTTTGCATAGTATTTAACAAACTCTTCTATTGCTTCTCCCATTTTATCTGATAGTTTAAATTTAATTAAACTATTATCTTGCTTATTACCTTTGTAGTAACGTTCAACAAAAGATGAATAAGGTTCTACTGAATAATATTCACTTATAAATGAGGATGCAAACTCATGGAATGTTGTTTGTAATGTATTTTCTTCTCCTAAGTCTGGAAGTACATTTGAAATGTACTCAGAGAATACTTGGTTTGGAGAAAAGATTAGTACATTTTGTGAAGTTAGTACTTCAAATCTATAAAGTAAAAAGGCAATTCTATGAAGTGCAACAGATGTTTTACCAGACCCTGCTATACCTTGAACTACTATATTTTTACTCCTTTCATTTCTAATAACTTGGTTTTGTTCTTGTTGTATTGTATTAACTATGTTACGCATCTTATCTGATTTACTTTGAGATAATACTGTTTGTAACATATCATCTTGAATATTAAGACCAGTATCAAATACTTCTTTTATTTTTCCTTCTTCTATTTGATATTGTCTTTTTCTTGTTATTTCTCCTCTTTCAATACCACCAGGAGTTTTATATTGAGCTTCTCCTAATTCATCATAATCATAAAACATTGTTGAAATAGGAGCTCTCCAGTCATATACATGATAATCTAGGTCTTTTTTGACTGAAGTAATACCTATATAAATTGGTTCTTTATTAAATACTATAGAACCAAAGTAAGGTTTATCTTTTACCCTTACAAGTTTTCTTAATTTTTTTAACTTTTCATCAAGTCTATCAACTTTACCTTCATTTTCATAAAGAAATGAAGCAAGTTCTTCTTCGTCCATTTCTTGTTGTGATTCCCACATGAGTTTTTGAAATTCTTTTAACTCTTGTTCTTCTTCAAATAGATTAGAACCAGCGGATGATAATTGATCATCAATGATACCTATTACATTTTCAAGTTTTTTCTCTTCTAATGCCATCTCTTGGGCACTAATAGCCATTTATATCAACCTCCCAACAATAGTTTCATTATATATTTTAAACACGCATATTTCAATAAAAAAAGGAGTATCATTTACTCCTTTTTACGAATTTTTTTATTCTTCCTTATATTTCTTCTTATTTGCTATTTTTAAAATGTTATTTTCATAATTAAAAGTTAATATGAAGGTATATTTTTTAACTTTAGTAGTTGATCCTGATGTAATAGTTCCTGTTTCTAAATTAACTGTATATTCTATTACATTAAAGACTATTTCTGTAACAAACTCTTGGACGTTTCCTTCTTTTTTATAGTCTATTAGACCACCTGATACATATGTAGGATCAATTAATACATGTTTTTCATTCTTATTTAAATAGTTTGCTTGTTCTTCTTTATAAGAGTTATACATAGTCTCTTCTAGATAAGTTTTTATGTTATCAATTGTATGTGTTGTTAAATTATTTTCAATAGTTATAAATGTATCAAAACACATTTTATATAAATTATTAATATCATAATTAGGAAATAACTTACTTATTTCTTCTGGAGTCTTTAATTTATAGCCTTCTTCTCTTTTAACACATACAAGAGTTTCAAGGGCAAATATAATTAAAAGAGCTAAAGCAGAAAGACAAGTAAAACCAATTATTTTTAACCCACTTATGAAGTAAATAGGTATATTTAGTAATAGAATAAATGACATATGAGTAGCAAAGTATTTTGCAGATTTTGCTACTCTTATATCTTCTTCTTTTATTTCCTTATAACATTTAGTTAAATAAATTAAATAGATCATTATAATAGCTACCAGATAAACTGATAATGAAAAGTAGTTCTTACCAAATAACAAACTTAATAGATTAATAAGAATACATTCCACATATAATCTATAATTCTTAATACTAAAACTCTTATAATCTAGATTTATCTTTTTGTTTAAAAAGAATAAACCTACTAAAAGAAAAGTAATAAATATAATATACATGAATAAATCCATAGTATCACCATATAAAGTATAACAAAAAAAGATTAGTTATAAAACTAATCTTTTACAATGACTTATAGTTGTTATGCTTTTCAACTGCTTCTTTTATTTCATTAAATGATCTAATATATCTTCTGCCATCTTCATATTGAAGACTACGTGGACTAATTATTTCACTAATTTCATTAAAATTATAAATGTTATTATCAAAAAATAATTTTAATAATCTAGGATAATATGTGAAACTACCCTCAACTAAATCTTCAATATCATAGTATCCAATGAATTTATCTTGGTTTTCTTTTAAAAGATTTAAAGATTCTTCTAGTTCATCTTTCGAACTATTAATAACATAACCAGAGTTTAATATTTTAAATACTAAATCTAAATTAGAACCATATTTATTATATATTGTCTTAATAGAATCTTCGCTTCTATGGAATATCTCATGTAACTTAATTGCTTCTCTTTTACTATGAATGAATTCTGCAGAAACATGTAAATTATCATAATCATGAACATTTCTAATAAATTCTATTAGATTAGACATATATTTATTAATATCTGATAAATTCTTAATAGTAAATTGGTTACCATCATATAATGTAGAATAGTATCTCATTTTTGTAAAAATGTCTCCATTTTGTCTGGCATTTTTTATTATTTTTATTGCTTTCTTTTTAGCTTCTTGTTTAAGGCTATCCTTCATTCTTAGATTTCCATTTTTATCATAATCATATAGATCTTCACCAGCAGATAGAAGCCATAATTGATCTAGTTCTTCTGGATTAATACTCATCTTTAATAATTCATCTCTAAGTCTACCAATATATGGTGTTAAATGATATCCATTAATTTTTTCTTTAGAATAATTTCTATATCCTTCATAATCATCAACATCTATGTCATCTTCGATTGGTAAAAGGTCTTCAACTTGTTGTCTTGATTCTTGATCAACATTATAAACAGTAATAGCACCATCACTATTAAATCGCATATAGTCTTCATAGTCTTTAATATCGTTATAATTTTTAAATCCTTGATCAATAGTATCAGAACAATAATTATATTTAACTAGATTAACAAATGCATCATATACATCTTTATCAACTATAGATAATATTTCTCCTAAGTAATTATAATTATGAAATAATTGACCTGTTTTATCTTCAATTGCATTTAATCTGCTATCTAATTTATCTTTAGTAATATTTATTTTGCCTTTTGTTATTAAGTCATTTAACGTGCTTCTCTTATATATTGGAGCTTGACGACTAAATTGGTCATATTGAATGTTAGGCATCTTTTCATAATGTTCTTTCTTTAAAAGATATTTAAAAGCAAGTTCTCCAACTCTTCCTAGCATTACGGCTATTTCATTTTTTCTTCCTTGTAAGATTTTATCTTCAATCTCGTTAGTACTTTTAGTTTTAGCAATATCTTCTAAAAGAGTTAAAACATTTTGATATAATCCTATACAACCATAGTATTCATATTCAATATCATCAACTATAGTTTTTTCCATATTATCACCTATCTTTACCTATTTTAATTATAACTTAATATGTTTTCAATTTTATAAAAATATATTAATTATTTACACTAAAAAAGATTAGTTATAAAACTAATCTTTAAATATGAATATATAATCTAAGATTTTAACTTCGTCTCCACGTTTTGCTCCAGCTTCTTCAAGTGCAGCATCTACTCCCATTCCTTTAAGTTTACGTCCAAATCTTTGTACTGCTTCATCTTCAGTAAATCTAGTCATATAGAATAGAGTTTCAATTTCTTTTCCTGACAATTCCCAGATATTACCATTTCTATGGATAGTAAATGGTTTTTGTTGTTTATACTTAAATAGAATATGAGATTCTATTTCACTTGGTTTATATAATTCAACTTCATCAATCTTTGCTACTTCTTCAGCAAGATAATTAATTAAATCTTTTAAACCTTCATTATTAAGTGCTGATATTTCAAATATCTTTAAATCTGGATAAGTTTTCTTAAATTCTTCTAAGTTTTCTTTTGCATTAGGTAAATCCATCTTGTTTGCTACAACTATAGTAGGTTTCTTAGCTAAATCATTACCATAGTTTTCTACTTCTTTTTTAATCTTTTCGTAATCTTCAATTGGATTTCTACCTTCTTCAGCACCCATATCAATTACATGAGCAAGCACCTTTGTACGCATTGCGTGTTTTAAGAACTTTAATCCAAGACCAACACCCTCAGATGCTCCTTCTATTAATCCAGGTAAATCTGCCATTACAAATGTACCTTTTGGTGCAAATACTACTCCAAGGTTTGGATTAAGTGTAGTAAAGTGATATGCTCCAATTTTAGCATTAGCGTTACTAATCATATTAATTAAAGTAGATTTACCTACCGATGGCATACCTATTAAACCAACATCAGCAAGAACTTTAAGTTCACATTTAATAATTATCTTTTCACCAGGTTCTCCAAGTTCAGACATCTTAGGTGCAACATTTTCATGACTGGCAAGAGCACGGTTTCCAAGTCCTCCTCTTCCACCTCTGGCAATAACTACTTCTTCGTTTGCTTTAGTAAGGTCTGCAATTACATCTCCAGTTTCTACATCAGTTATAGTAGTACCACATGGAACTTTTATAACTACATCATCAGCATTAGCTCCGTTTCTATTAGAACCTTTACCATTTACACCTTTTTCACCTTTGATGTGTTTCATCATCTTTAAATCTATTAAAGTTTTAAGACCAGGATCAGTTACTAGTTTAACTGAGGCACCTTTACCACCATTACCACCATCTGGTCCACCCATATCAACAAACTTTTCGCGTCTAAATGATGTACATCCATCTCCACCTTTACCGGCTTCAACTTTTAAAGTAACTTCATCTACAAACATAGTAATTTCTCCTTTCTAAAATAACTCGATTATTGTACAACCTGTATTCATATTATACAAGTAAAAGTTTTTAACATATTTATTCTTTTTTAGATTCTTATGAATGGTTTCTTTTAATACTCCTCCACTTCTTCCGTGAATAACAATTATTTTCTTTTTACCCATTCGATAATTTTCATATATAAAGTCATTTACCACAGTCATAACGATATCACGGGTATAACCATGAACATCTAACTGTGGTAAAAATACTGTAAAAGGATCTATTCTTTTAAACATTTGGATTATTTGGAGGAGGAGTTAGGGCATCAACAGCAGCTTGTTGAACAGTATTTTCATGATGAACTTCATTAGTTGTAGCAGCTGCAGCTGTAGCAGCATTTACTTGAGTTGCAACAGGTCCTTTTTTCTCAGGAACGTAACTTGCTAAGATACCTTGTTCTTGGTTAAGTTTTAATTTTAATTCTTCAAAACGTTCTTTCATAGAACAGTTTTCTAAAATTACATCTAATTCAGGAATAGCATCTACCTCTCCAACTTTACTAAATCCAAGTGAAGTTGCAGTATTAGCAAATTTAATTGATTCATCTAAACTCATTCCAAGAATTTGACCAAATGTAAATGCACCTGTGAAAATAGATTCATAACTTGAAACATCTTCTACATTAAATTGTAAATCTGGAAGCATTTTTACTTTACCATCTTCACAATAAAGAATCTTATGATTATTTAGAAGAATAATATAATTACTTTGACCATTTTCATCAACTAGTTGTTGGTACATAGCAACATATGCTTCAGCAGAACCATCAAGTGTTGCTTTAGTTAAGTTAACAGCATAGTTTTGATTAGTAATAATCCAAGTACATTTCTTTGCTATATTATTAATATCTTTATTAATTGTATTTAGATAGAAAACGGATTTTAAACCTGGATTAGTGTTAATTACACCTAGTGTTGCAGGAATATCTGTTCCATCAAAAACAGCCCAGTCAGGATTAAAATCATATTTAAATCTCTTACACGCAGATGAATCAGATGAATATAGTATTTTAGTAATAGCTTTATTCTTTAAGTCTACAATAAAGTTATTTACTGCACATCCACCTTCATAGTCTGTTTCCATGTATTTAGTATTAATTTTATGTTCTTTTAATACATTTTGTATTTTCTCAGCATATCCATCATTTCCAATACTACCTACATAGTTAACATGGAATCCCCATTTAGCTAACATAACTGCAGAAGTTGCTGATGCATTACCAACTGATTCTACCTTTTTATTGATTCTAAATACGTCACCTTCCATTGGAAATTCTACTAAATTTAAATATACATCAATGGCTGGTTTTCCTACTGTTATTATTTCCATTTTCTTCATCCCTATTCTAAGAATAATTATATTAAATTTAATACATTATGTAAATAAGACTAAAAAAGATATAAGAGTTTTCTTATATCTTTTTATAATCTTTTAAATAAAGTATATTTATTCTTATTCTTAAATAGAATAATTAAACTAATTATTATCAATGGTAATAAATAAACAACAGTAGTATCTAATCCTGTATTTGGATTAACTATTTTTTCTTCAGGTACTTTTGATATATCAGATGTTATATTTGTTCCATTTTTAAACTCTACTTTTAAAGTATATGTACCATTTTCAAGTGTAGTTAAATAATCATTTTTAATAGTTATAGTATTCTCTTCTAAAGTATAATTATCACTTACAAGTTCTAAATCATTCATATAAAGTTTAGAAATCATTGAAGTCGATACATCAAGAGTAAATGACATATCTTTATTTTGATACTTTAGATCTTTTTCTTCAAATTTATATAGACTAGGTTTAAATGTAGCATATACTGTTACATCTTTATTATTTATTTTAAATACATTATTAGTAACTGTTACTATATTACCATCTGAATCAACTACAATAAGAGAATCTACTTCATATCCTTCATCTGGAGTTGTAGTAATTGTAATATCTTCATTTAAGATACCGTTTTCTTTATCAGTAGTAACTGTACCGTGAGTTGTATTTGAAATATCAACAACATACTCAAGGTAAGCATCTGTTAAGAATATATCTGACCCACCATGGTTACTTACGTTATTAAATGTAGGAGCGTCAGTATAACCAACCAATGTTAATGAACCATCAGGATTTGCTATTATATTTCTAACAGAATCTAACCCTGGTGTACCATAGAACCATTCGTTTACCACGTTACCATCTCTATCAACTTCTAATAGATATATATCATGTCCTTGAGACTCATGATTAGGATAATTAGAAGATGTCATAATATTAATTAGCATATTTCCGTTTGGTAGATTAACGATTTCACCACCTGTTTCTCGTTCTGTTCCTCCAAACATCTTATTCCAAACAACAGACTTATCATCTTTTCTTACCTTAAGTAAGAATATATCATATCCACCATGAGTAGATGCACCATTAAAATCAGTAGAATCTGTTGTACCAGATATATAGTAATATTCATCATCTTCAACAGCACCAAATGTAGCATCATATCCTGTACCACCATAGGCTCTAATTGTTACATCACTTGGGGTATTAAATGTATGACTAGTAATTGTAATAAATTGCTCACCCATATTTGTTCCTATGTTACTATTTAAGACTCCGTAAGAATTTCCAATGATATCAAACTTATTATCTCCTTTTGGAAAAAATATATAGTTTTCAAAAGTATTTGAAGAATTAATTTTGTATTTTGTATCAAAATCATTTAATTCAGGATTAGTATCAGTAAATGAGGCAATATAACTACCATCATATTTTGTATATGAAAAAAATACTTTATCATCATATACAAAAGATCCTTTTGGCATTGAATTACGATACGAAAATCCCTTTATATATGATCCATCTTTGTTATAACGTAAAACTCCCATTCCAGGGTTTGCAGTATTTGTATATTGGGAAGAATGTGAACTAATTGTTGTTATTAAATATCCATGATATTCAACAATATCAGTACAATAGTCACCTTTTGTTCCCCCCATATTTGTTTCCCATAAAACATCATAGTTGGAATCAACTACAAATAATAGACCATCATATTCGCCAAGATTCGTAAGACCTGGGATGTCTGTACTATATGTTACTCCTGCTATGGCGTATCCTCCATCTTCTAAACGTGTAAAATTCATTGCTTGTTCATCTAAGGATCCGCCATATAACTTTGTATTAACTAAACGATAGTTTCTTGCACTTACCACTGATGGTAAGAATATTAGCAAGGCTAAAACTGTAATAAAAAACTTCTTCATATTAAACATCCTACTCTATGGTAATTATAAAACATAGACTAACCAATAACAATAAAAAAAGCAGACTTATGTCTACTTTATTTAACTTGTATTTTACCAAAAGTAATTTTGGATAATATTTTATTAAGCAAGTCTTTACCAAATACCTCTTCTAGTAAACCTGTTTTATAGGAAGTAAATATATATACTATTGCTCCTACAAATGCATAGATTGCAATATTTACTACTGACCAAAGTCTTGATGTAGTTTCAAATGATGGAATAACTAATTTTACTAAGTATAGGCTGCCTAACATAATAAGAGCTGGTACAAGTATTTTTAAACTTGTTTTTAAAGTTTGTCTATAAGATAGTCTTCCTGCTTTTCTAATTAGTGCAAGACCAACAAGTGTTGATGTAGAGAATCCTATAATAGATGCTGTTATACTTCCTAAGTAAACTGGTAACCCAATTTTATTATAAAGAAGCATAATTGGAACATCTAAAAGTGCATTTAAAACAAATCCAGCTGCTGATATTTTATATACAGCACTGTATTTATTTAAACTTTGACAAATAGTTGAAACAACCATATAAAGATTACCAAATAATGCACTAAACGCTGTTACTTTAAGAATTGTTCCACCTATATCACTATAACCATAGAATGCAGTCCAGAAATTATATGATAAGAAGTTTAATCCAATACTAAGTGGTAATGAAATAAATACTATCATAGTAAGAGATTGATTAATTCTTTTTTCAACATCTTTAAAATCATTTTTAGCGTATGCGCTTACTATGGTTGGTACAAGTGACATTGTCATACCCATAGCCATGGCATTAATAATCATACATATCTTAGGTGACCATGTACTTATAGCACTTGCACAAAATTCTACAGTATCAGTATCAAATTTTAAATATTCAAGTGTTCTTAGTACTAATATTTGATCTGTTGAATTATATATATTAGTAACTATAGAAATAACTATAAAAGGAATAGCATATTTAAATATCTTTTTAGTTATTTCTTTATTAGTTATTTTATCTTCTTTAGTTTTTTCTTTTAAATCAAGTTCCTTCTTATTTTTATTAATTGCATATCTTAAATAAAGGTATGCAAATAAGCCACCAAAGAAAGCACCTGTCATAGCAACACCAATTGCTAAAGAAATTGTTCCTGAAAAAACTTTTACTACTAAATATGAACCAACTAATATAGTTAAAATTCTAACTATTTGTTCAATTAATTGACTCATAGATGATGCAGCTATGAAGTTATGTCCTTGTAAATAACCTTTAGTAATACTTAAGAATGGAATTAATAGTACAGATGGTGCAACACATCTTACTACAAAAGCAATATCTTTATAAGTATTACCATTTTCTAATTTACCAATTATAAACATTCCTATTTCTTCAGCAAATACCATAAGTACTAGGAAAGATATAATTGAAATAGAAAGTATTAAGTTTCTCCCTATTTTATATGCTCTTCTCTTGGCATCTTCATATCCAAGAGCATTATATTCGGAAATTATTTTTGCTATAGCATCAGGTAAACCAGCACTTGATACACCAAGGAATAATAAATAAATATTATATCCATAACTATATAGTGCTCCACCTCTTGTACCAACTATTTCATAGAAAGGAATAACATAAAGCATTCCAAGTATTTTAACTAATATGATGATGGCTGTAGCTATAACTGTTCCTTCTACAAACCCATTTTTTTTCATATTTTCACCTTTATTTGACCTTTAAATTCTCCTTCTTTATTCATCTCACTTAATACATATCTCATGATATCTTTTTTACCAGTTCTATAAAGAACTTGAACAAGGTCAAATCCTGCTCTTCTATTTCCTTCAATAAATGTACATCCATCTTCAGTTACAGCAACATCCCAACCTACTACATGAATCTTATCACTTACTAATGCAGCTTCAAGGCATGTTTTTTTAACTATATCCCAGTTTGGAATTTTAAAACCATCAAACTTCTTTCCACTTTTTGGATGTTTCTTAAAGTGTTCTACGTTCTTATTAATAGCATCCCCTACTAAAGTACCAGTTTCAACATCTACTAAACAAGCCATGCCTCCTTGATGGAAATTATCAACATCAGCTTCTCCATTACCAAAACGCATGATTGCACATAGTATTTCAGAGTGTCCATTATAACCAAAAGTCATTACTCTTATAGTATTACAACTCTTATCAGCAAACTCTGATATCTCATGATGTTGTTCTACAAATCCTTCGAGTAAGATATCTTTTTCTTCAGTAATTTCTTTGTAAAATGCATCAATATCTTTAATATTTTTTGTAACAATTGATTTTACTGAGTCACCTGCTAGACCAGTAACAGGTTTATAAACTATTTTTTTATTTCTTTCTAAGAATTCTTTTAATTCCTTTTTAGATCCTTTATAAAATGAATCTCTTTTAATATACTTAGAGAAGTTTTTTAAGAAATTAGATTTAACAGAAAAGAAATCTTTATATGCACTAGGAGATACAATACTATAGAAAGTATCTTGTGTTTTAATAGTTGCATATTCTTTTATTTCTTTATCTGTTTTATTATAAAACTCATAGTTAAGGTAATCACTATAACCTCCACCAGTCATTCTAAAGCAATGAAGAAAATGTCTAAATAATTGTGCTTTAGATTTTCCTGTCTTTTTAGAGATAACTTCAAGTTTATCACTAAATCTTTTAATACTTCCACTTAGGGCATATTTAACTAAGCTCATAAAATCACTTCCATGTATAAATTATACCATTATTCCATATTTTTTAATAGTTTTGATATGTTTTCTATGTAAAACAAAAAGGAGATTAATAATAATCTCCTTTTATCCTTTTTTCAAATTATTAAACATTTTTTTGTATGTTTTTACTTTTTCTTTTGGAAGTTTTTCTTCATTAAGATATGGTTCTATACCATATAGAATATTTATTGCTCTATCTTCATCTTTTTTAAATAATAATATACGGGCAGCAGTAAATAAATAATCCACTTTCATATCAAAGTCTTCTTTATCTACTACTTTATCTAAATTTATTAAAAGATTTTCCGCATCTTTATAACAAGCATCTGGATTATCGGATAATTCAAGTGCTATATCATCAAGAGTATAATCTACATAGTCTTCATATGAGAATGATTTTGGATTATTTTCACGAGTATCTTCAATAGCCTTTTTCTCTTCTTCAAATGGAATTCCTATGTTAAATTCATCTTCTAGTATTCCAGTACATTCATCTAATTCTTTTTTTGATTCATCGAATAAGCCTTGTTTTAAAAGAGCAGCAGCATTTACATAATGAACTTTAACACTTTCATCTGATGAAGATGATTTAAAATTATTTGCTGCATAAGATACTGCTTCATATTTTCCAGTATCATATAAAACATCAATATATTCTTCAATAAATGATGGTGCAACACCTTCATCAATAGCAGCAACTATCCATTTAGAAGCTTTTTCTTTATCACCAAGGTTAGCATAGCAAATTGCTAGTAATGAGAATGCTCTACTAGTGCTATATTTAAGTTCAGTAGCCATTCTTGAAGCATAAGGAATAGCTGCATCATAATCTTCTTTTTCTATATAACTTAAAGCAAAATCAAAAGAAGCATTATATACGTGTAGATCTACTCCATCTTCTTCATTCATAACAAGTTTATCTAATTCTTCCATTAGATATTCATATGAATTATTTTGGCCATCTATTGATTCTTGTATTATATGATTAATTAATGCTTTTTTAGCTTTTTTATAATTATGTTCTTTAAAGAAAGCATCTTCATATTCTTCAAAAAAATCTTTATCTTGAAATTCTTCTATATTAATAGAATTCATTTCATCTATTTGAGAAACAGTAAAACCAGGATATGGCGTACTAGAAAATACATTTTTATAAGATTTAGCTACTCCTGCATTTACCATTGCTTTAAATTGCGAATACTTTGTATTCTTATCAAATAGTAATGCTATTTGATCAATTACATTTGAATAAATATACCATTCAAGAGAATTAGGATTTTCTTCATGTGTACTTCTTACAGTTTCTATTGCTCTATAGATGTCTTCAGATTTAAGAATTGAAGTTAAAATAGCTGAAGTTTCCCCGGCATAATTATTTCTATCAAATGAACCGTTATAAGATGAATCTGACGCAAGTTTATTTGCTATATTTGCCATTAATACCATATTTTCAAAATAATTACTTCTTACAACACCATCATAAGAATCAAATAATATGTTTGTTATTTTTTGTGCTTCATTTGTGTTTTCCATATCAAGGTTAATTACTAATTTTCTTTCAAGTTTATGAAATCCTTCAGTAACAGCTGGATCTTTAAAAACATTTTCTTTTAAAATGTATTCATTTATATCTGGATGTTGTTTGTATGCTTGTCTTAATAGTTTAATTGCACCAGTTGGAGCTTTTTTATAAAGTTCATCTAATACTTCACATGCAAGTGCATAATTTTCTTCATTTACGTAAGTATAAAGAGCATATAATAAATTATCTTCTTCACAAATATAAGGAACTATTAATACTTTAGGATCAATTGAATAATCAAGACACCTTTTAAATATTTCTTCTAACAAGGCTTGGTCTGTGATTATATAATCAGTAAGAGTTTTTTCAATCTTTTTATTTGAAACTAATCTTTCAATTGTTGCCTCTGGCATAACACGTGATAATACTTTATATTGTTCCATTGCCATTTATAATCACATCCCTGTTTGTTGTTTCTTATTATAATAACAAAAGTATTATTTAACAACTAAAACTTTATTATAAAAAAATAAAAACCAATCAAATGATTGGTTAATATTCAAAATGGTGTCCAGGAGGAGATTCGAACTCCTGACCTGCCGCTTAGAAGGCGGATGCTCTATCCAGCTGAGCTACCCAGACATATTCACTGCGAACAAACTGATTATATAATAATTCGCAGCAAAATGCAACTAAAAGTTGATAAATTATATATTTAACTTGTTTTTTAACATTTTATCTTTAGTATCAGCTAGTATTTTCCAGTTGCATACTCTTCCTGGATCATATATTTCTACTTCTTCAATGTTACCTTCATGATTAATTACAATGAATTTATCATCAACTACATCTACACATAAAAAGTAATCAAAGTCTTCTATACGTTCTATAGCATGTAGATTTGGATTCATATATACTATCTTAGCAAATTTATTCCATTTCTTATCTCTTATTGCTCTTATAACAGCATTGGAGTGTTTACATAAGTATTCTCCTGGACAAGAGCAATATATTTGAGTAGTACCTGTTTTACTATCTGGAGAGATAATTACTGAAATACGTTTTCCATCTTCTTCTATATAGGCATAATATTCATTTCCTATTTTTTCTACATATTTAATTAAATCTTTAGAATAGAAAATATGCCCATCTTTAGATATTTTAGAACCATATACTTCATCTAAATCACATTTTAAGATATCTATTTCATAGTCTTCTAGATAATCATTATTATTTACTTTATCATTTATTCTAGCTAGTAATTCATCAAAAAGTGAATTGAACTTATGAGGTAAATACTCACCCATAGAAAGAATTAAATCACATAGTTTAATTGCTTCTCTTGGAAGAAATCTATTAACTGAAATATTAATGTTTTTATTATCTCCAGTTTTCTTATAACAGTAGAACATGAAAAAGTTTTCTTCTGATTTAACATTTGATATTTCAGTTATACCATCATAGTTATTTAAGAAACTCATAAGCAAATTAACATAGTAATTACTTACATGTACTTCATTAACATATCTATTAAAATATCTGTTATCATAATCATCTAAATCAAACCAATAAAGCTTGTAGCATTTTAGTTTTTTCATATAATATAGACCAACATAAATAGAAAGATTTTGAAAGTTTGCAAAAATAGCATCATATATTACTTCTTCTTTTTTAAATCTTCTTTGTATTTGTTTGAGTTTTTCTGAATACATTTCTTTTTCATTAATGTTTTCCATATAATCACTTCATTTCAAACGATATAATACCATAAAAAAATGAACTATTAAATAGTTCATTTAAGCTGCAGTCTTTTCTAAGATTACACGAGATACATTTATATGATCAAGCATTTCTTCTTCACTTAATGAATCAATATTTGTTGTATCTATATAATGGGCATACATAAGCATATTATTTATTAGAAGTGAATGAATTAAATCATATCTCTTATTTTCTAGTAATATCTTTATATTATTAATTGTATTTTTAATATTTATATCTCCTAGAGATGAGAATAAAACAATTACTATCATTTGTATTCCTTCTCCACCTAAAGAATTATAATTTTCTTTATTAATAATATCAGTTGAAATTCCTACATGTTTAAGTAAATTTAGAAGTGTTTTTAAATTGAAATAATTTCCAAATAATTCATCTAGTAAACTATAATTATTAGTTTCTAAGAATTCTACTAGAATCTCTTTTTCATTTGGAGAAAGATAATCAAACATTTCTGTTAAAGCTACTCCATTATAAGTTGCACCATGTTCTAAACGTTTAAATCTATCATTTATAATTTTTTGAGGTAACTTCTTACATTCACGATTAGTAACTATACCATGTTCTTCAATGTATTTAATTACATCTGGTCCAAATGATAATACTTTTTTATAGAATTGTACTACATTTAAATTATTTTTAGATTCTTCACTACTATTAAGATAAGCTGTAATAAATGATACTAATACTTCATCAGGAAATTTAAATATAGTATCTACAATAAATTTATTAATAGTAAGTTTATCAAATCTTTTATCTAGTTCAGTTATATATGCTTTAATCATAAACATATTAGATTCATATTTTCTAATTAAGTCTTTGTTTTGAAGCATATTTTTTCTAACGCCTTCATCAGTTATATAAGGAGCTAGTATGCTGTATTTCTTTTCAAATGTATTTGTTCTAATCATAATACTTTCTCCTTTCAATAGCTACATATTTTACTAGTTTTAAGCCTTTTAGTCAAATTTTTAAAGGCTTTTCTTGACACTAATAAACAATATATGTAAATATGTTTATTAACTAAAAAAATAGTACCAAATGGTACTATTTATCAGTTGAACCAAATCCTCCAGTTCTTACACCTTCGGCTTTATCTTCATCTACAGTTAAATAATTCATAAATACTAATTGACCAATTACATCATGTTTCTTAATAACAACATCTTCATTGCTCATATTATAGTAAGCATACATGAATTCTCCATCATTATCAGGGTTTCCATAGTAATCGGCATCAATAATACCTATTCCATTTGCAAGAACTAATTTTTTCTTACCAGGATTACTTGAACGATTAGCAAGCATATACCATTCATTATCTTGGCAATAAGCTTTTAAACCTGTATGAATAAGTGTTGGCTTACATCCTCTTTCAAATGGAGGAATAACTGTATCTTCTGCAGCTTCTACATCATATCCTGCTGCATGTAATGTTTTTCTAACTGGGAAATTAATATCTCTATCTTCCCAACCTTTAGCTATTTCAAATCCTCTTGTTTTCATTTTTACTCCGTCTATTCTTTTGAAAGTACAACTTCTCCTTTTTTAAGAGATTTTTGTACATCTATTACTCTTTGATTACTTGAACCTTTCCATTTTAAATTTGGATTTCTAAGTTCATCTACAAATCTACCATCTACTAAAACATCTATGTATTTAAATACTTCATTATCTTTAATATCATCAAATAAGTAACCTGTCCAAGACCAGATAGTTTTATCTGGGAATCTTTCTTTAAACATACGAGCTAGTTTAGTAGTTCCTTCTATATTTTTAGGATGCATTGGTTCTCCACCTAGAATGGAAAGTCCTTTTATATATGATGGTTCACATAAATTAAGGACTTTTTCTATGGTTTCATCAGTAAATTCATTTCCTGCTTTAAAATCCCAAGTATCAGGATTAAAACAGTTCTTACAATGAAATACGCATCCTTGCATAAATATTGATACTCTTATTCCTGGACCATTAGAAATATCTGTTTGTCTAATTGTATTGTATCTCATTGGCGTCACCTTTTATTAACAAGCTTTTTCGTTATCTAAATGAATTACTCTTTCTTTAATTTCTTGAGTTCTTCCTTTGTTCCAGAAGTTAGATCCAATATAACCACATGTTCTACGAGCAACATTTAATTTATCATGATCTCTATTACCACAGTTTGGGCAATACCACTCAAGATTATCGTCAATTAATATTTCTCCTGTGTATCCACATGCTTTACAATAATCGAATTTTGAATTTAATTCAGCATACATAATATTATCATAGATGAATTTAATAACTTCCATTACTGCTTCAATATTGTTTGCAAGATTTGCAGTTTCAATATATGAGATAGCTCCACCTGGAGATAATTTTTGGAATTCAGATTCTAATTTTAATTTAGTAAATGCATCAATTTTTTCAAATACAGGTACATGATATGAATTAGTAATATAATTTCTATCTGTAATACCTTTGATTACACCGAATCTATCTTTTAAACATTTAGCAAATTTATATGTAGTTGATTCAATTGGAGTACCATATACAGAATAATCAATATCTTCTGCATCTTTCCACTCTTTACATTTATCATTTAATTTTTGCATTACTTGAATGGCAAATTCATAACCTTTACCACCATCAGTATGTGAGTGACCAGTCATGTATTTAACACATTCATAAAGTCCTGCATATCCTAGAGAAATAGTTGAATAACCTCCATGTAATAATTCATGGATCGATTCACCCTTATCAAGTCTAGCAAGTGCACCATGTTGCCATAGAATTGGAGCAACATCACTTGTTACTTTAGATAAACGTTTATGTCTGATTTGAAGTGCTCTATGGCAAAGTTCTAGACGTTCATCCATAATTTGCCAGAAGTATTCCATATCTTTATCACTAGATAAAGCAGCATCAACTAAGTTAATAGTAACAACACCTTGGTTAAATCTACCATAGTATTTACCTTTACCAGGAACATAGTTTTTAG
>JAEEGL013592705.1_pt1 | contig 52171 bp, 41 predicted proteins | sample 9134231 | NCBI WGS metagenome assembly JAEEGL01 (sample SAMN16246548, study PRJNA631951) | gut metagenome | biome: gut microbiome; feature: rumen; material: fiber-attached | host: Bos | place: Iran: Karaj | collected 2018-10
AGGAAGAATGTATCCTCGCCTTTCAATTCGGTGGTCATATAGACGTTGTAGAGGTCAGCAGCAAAGTAGGCCAATATGCGGTTATTGAAGTGGAACAGCGGTTCCTTGGGGTCGCGGTCTTCTCGCCACTGGCGTTTGCCGTTCTCTACGCTTTGACCTTTCAACTGGTTCTTCAACTCGATGGCCACAACGGGGATGCCGTTCAGCGATAGCACCATATCGATGGTGTTGTGGTTCTGCGTCGAGTAGGCGAACTGGCGTGTACAGGTCAGTATGTTTTGATGGTATTTCTCTACCAACTCTTCGTTCTTGTGTGAAGCTGGCTGGAAGTAAGCAAATCGAAGCTCAATACCGCGGTCTTTCACTCCCTGACGCAAAACGTGTATCAGACCGAAGTCGGCGACGTTTTGTTGGAAGATGGTGTATAACTGTTTCTCGGCTCTCTCACCATACACGTTTTGATACCTCTGCCACGTTTTCGGCTGGGTCTGTGCGATGAAACTGATAAGCGTAGCAATATCAATTGCTTTCGCCTTGTCGTATGTCTTTTGGTCGCCTTTGATGTATCCACCCTCGTTGAGCAGATAAGCTTCTATGTCGCTTTCAAATCGTTTTTCAGTTGTGTCCATTTTCTTAGGTGTTCTTAGGTATTCTTAGGTGTTCCTAGGTATTCTTAGGTATTCCTAGGTGCTTTTAGGTATTCCTAAGCCTTCTTATTTCTTCTTTTAGCTTTGCTATCTCTTCTTTCAGTTGCTGGTTTTCGGCTTCCAGCTCGTGCAGGCGGTTGTCCATTCCATTGCGGTAGCCGGTTCGTGCAGCGTGCATACGCTCTTTGATGCCTCCCTCCGTCACAAATTGTTTCTCCAGTTGCTCCAAATATTTCACCATCATCTTGTCGGTTTGGTGGCAGAGCGTCAAAGCCAGGTTGGCCATCTCCTCATCGCTCATTGTCTCCGCTATCTGGCTGTAGGCGTCGTAGTCGTTGTGTTCCCGACAGAACAGGCGCATACGCTCATATCTGTCGTTGCTGCTGTTCCACAATGGAAGGTTGTGGCTCTTGAGGTAGTCTTTATAGTCCTCGCAGAGTTCCTGTAGGCTGGCCCGCGCCACATTCAGCAGCTTCAGTTCCATCTCGGTGCTGGTTTTGCCGTCCTCGCTTCCCTCCACGATGTTCTGCTTGCCGCTGCGGGCTGCTTGTATCATCTGGTCGACGGTACGGTCGCCGTATGGCGGCAGGAAGCGCCTGCAAAATACCACAGTCAGCTGATAGAGCGTGTCGCTCTTACGGTAGATATAGAGGTCCTTCCAAACCACACCACCTTTAAGCACTTGCCCTTTCTTATATTCCATTGTATTACTGTTTTATGTTGTCTTAAGTGTTACTAGGTGTTCTTAGGTGCACCTAGGATTTGCTAAGTTTTTGTTTTCCCTATTACCTTTTAGATTCGCCTATTTCACCTCCTTCTTGCCAGTTACATATTCGTAAATGATACTCTTCTTGTAGTCTTTCAGCTCCTCAATCTTCTGCTGCTTGATAGCAATTAAGCCGTCTATCTCCGTACATTTTTTGTCGAGGTAGTCGGCAATTTGGTGTTGTTCCGAGAGAGTCGGTTGCAAAATATATACACTTGCCAATTTATCCTGTCGAAGGTTAATACGAATGAATCCTTTGGCTTCTTGCCTAATCATTTCCCTAATTAGGTGGGAAGAAATATGATAAAACAGGAACTTGGGATGAAAGTTGTTGTTGGTAATTCGGAAGCCTTTACAGAAGCTGTTTAGGCTTAAATTGTCAATGTCTTCTTCCAATAAGGCAGGTTTGCCAACCCCATCAAAATCCTCCGAACTCATTAGAAAAAACAAATCGTTTTTTTTAACGAGGTTTTGCTTTTCATTGTCAGTAACTTTAACCTTATACAGTTGTTTGGGGTCTATGACGCTGTTATTAAATATATTGGTATAAGGAATATAAAGGATATAATGTTGTGTCGCATCCTCATCTATATTAAAATCATCACCAGATTTCCCTGTTAAACCACCGTATAAAAACCCAATATTTTTTAACCTACACACCTTCCACCCTTGCGGTATCTGACCAATCCAATCTATGCCGCTGTCTTTGAACTTCACATTTGGATTGAGGCCACGGGTGACGGCTTCGGTGATAACGGACTGCTTATATGCTTTCAACTCCTCAATAAACTCTTCCTGCAAGGCTATCGCCTCGTCAATCTCACCACACTTCCTATCCAAGAACTCCGCGATACGTTGCTGCTCCTTTGTTGATGGCATAATAAATTGAAGGTCTGCAATCTTGTTCCAACGCAAATCGCAACTCCTTTCCCTAATACCAGTTGCCAGAGCGACAAACACATTCATCTGGGCAAGCACACGGAGATAGTAAATAATGTATTGTGGTACTGCGTCATATTTGGGTGTGCAAACGACCAACACAGGAGAGCCTTTACCAGTGGATTTGGAAACGCCCATTGAACCAGCAAAGCCATCCATTCCGTGAATTACAATATCGCCCTTGTTTATTCCTTGGTAGCCAATTTCTTTGTCGGACATTGTAAAGCCGTCAGTCCTACGCTCACTACGTAAAACGACCTCACCATCACGAAAACAGGTGACAACCTCATCAGTATCTCTAATTGGCCGTTTTTGGAGGTTCAAAATATTCTTACCCTTCTCCACTCCCCAGCTACTTGGAATGACAGGCATCCAAGGTATTCCGCTGTCTTTCATTGCCCTGCTCATACGCTTATCTCCCCATTATTTTGGTCATCAACTCCTGCTCACGCTGGTCAAGCTCTTGCAGGTGGGCGAATATGTCTTCACTCTTGCGTGGGGCAATGTACTTGTAGAACTCCCGTGTAAAGGGTATCTCGTAACCTATCTTAGTCTTCTTGGGGTCTATCTTGGCTTTGGGCAGGTAGGGATAGACATTCCGCTGCATATAGTCTTCTACGTCTTCTTTCCAAGGGATGGTCTCCGTGTCCTTGTCCTTGCCGTCAACCACCGTCACCTTACGGAACTTGAAATCATCGTTGTCCTTTATCTTGACTTCGACCTGCAAGTCACCATCTTCAAACACTCCGTCTGCAAATGCCAGATATGCTTTCCTCACAAGTGTAATACAGTCGTCCGTGAACTCGTTGCGTTTGTTGCCGATGGGCTTACGGCGTTTGTGGCTGCAATGGCTGGCATCAATCAGCTGCACCTTGCCGACACGCTGGGCAGATTTGTTCTTGGTGACAACCCATATATAGGTGGCAATACCCGTGTTGTAGAACATATCGTTTGGTATCTGCACTATGGCTTCCAGCCAGTCATTCTCCAACAGATAGCCCCTAATCTCGCTCTCTCCGCTGCCAGCGTCGCCCTTGAATAGTGGCGAACCGTTCTGAATGATGGCCATTCGGCCATTGTCTTTGAGCTTGGCCACACCGTTGAGCATAAAGAGCTGTTGGCTGTCACCAATGGCAGGGAGGCCAGCTGCGAACCTGCCAGCGGAACCACGCCGATGCTCGGCTTCGACAGCCGATTTCTCGTTTTTCCACTCGATGCCAAAGGGGGGGTTGGAAATAATATAGTCGAAGCGGTAGCCGTCGAACTTGTCATCGCTCAGGGTGTTCCCGTGCTGCATATTGTCGGCTTGACCACCTTTGATAAGCAGATTTGATTTGGCAATGGCAAAGGTCTGTTCGTTCAGTTCCTGCCCGAACTCTGTCAGCTGTGCGTCGGGGTCAATCTCGCGGAGCTTTTCGCCCAGACAGTCGAGCATCTGGCTTGTACCCATCGCCATATCGTATATGGAAGCCGTTACGCCCTGCTTACGGAGCGTGTCGGATTGTTCGGCAATCAGCAACTCGGCCATCAGATAGATGATGTCACGGGCCGTGAAATGGGCTCCTGCCTGTTCGTCGTAGCTCTCAGAGAACTTCCTTACCAGCTCTTCGAATATGTAACCCATATCGACTGCCGAAATTGCGTCGGCACCCATATAGGCTTTCTTGGAACAGAACTCGGCAATGACATTGTAGAGTATGCCGTTATGCTCCATCTTGGAGATTTCCTTGTCGAAATCGAACTTCTCAATAATGTCAATCACATTCTTGGAGAAGTGGTTGAGGTAGCTACGGAAGTTGTCGGCTATGTTGTCTGCATCGGCCAGCAATCCGTCGAAAGTGAAGCGAGAAGTGTTGTAGAAGTCGAAACCAGCAGCATCACGCAGGAAGCCGTCATAGACAGCCAGCTTACGCTTCACAGCATATAGTTCGTAGGCATCCAGCACAGCTTGTTTGGTAGGTGCAAGGGTATCGGAAAAGCGTTTGATGACACACATAGGTAATACCACATTGCCGTATTCGTGTGGTTTGTACGTGCCAACCAGTTTATCTGCAATAGCCCAAATCAGATTGGCTTTCTCCTGTATATTGACGGTTGTCCGTTTTTGCAGTTCTTCTGTAGACATGGTATTGTTAGTCTTTATTCAACTTGGACTCAACTTCAGCGAGTCTTATTTGTAGATCATCTTTTTGGTTTACAATAAATCTATATTTTTCAAAACCGGCATTTTTCTTGAACCATAACGATTTGCAAGTAAAGGATTCGCGACTGGAAAAGCTATTGTTTGCCATTAAATAAGTTCATCCATTTAAAATGCAAAGATACGCATTTTTTCTGGAACGACATAATAAATCCGCGCTCGCGCGAACAATAATATGGCGATGGTGGATAGGTGTGAAAAAAAATGTGTTACTGGGTGGAGCATCTCCTTTTGTTCTCCATACCATCTTATTCTTTCGCTACTCGCTCGCTCTAGGCATACTGTTGCCATACTGTTGCCATACTGTTGCCATACTGTTGCCATACTGTAGCCATACTGTTCGCATGGATATGGCATACTAAAAGAGTATGCCTAGAGTATGCCATATCTATGCCATATCCGAGAAAACAGTATGCCTAGAGTATGCCTGGAGTATGCTTAGACCTTACCTACAACTCCCATGCCTATACCTTACTGACACCTTGCCCACACCTTGTGCACGCCTTCTGAAATGTTAAAATTTAACAATCGGTAATTTTTACTTAATGTGTTTATTATCAATACAATAAGTACCCTGTCAGTAACTTGCTAGTAACTTGACAGTAACATGACAGTAACTTGGTAGTAACTTTTTTGATGCGTTTTTCGGCCCGAAATGTGAAAAAATTGGAATACGGAGGGGGTTGGATTTAACATTTCATGAATAGACACGATGCATCCATGACGTTTTTCTGGAGCCGTGCTCTTGTGTCACCATCCAACAATTGTCAGTGAGACAAATGGTAAAAATTGGCAACTGACCAAAAAGTTATCAACAGGTTTTCTGCGACCTCAGAAACGACCCGCCGCCCCCTTGGCTGGAGGACAAACACAGACGGAAACGCCTGCAAACACTACCATCTGCAAAAAATCACGGGGCTGGGTGAAACCTTGGAATCAGTTTCCTCGTAAGAGGATTCGAAAAGGAATATAATGGGAGTTTTAAACAATTAATGGTTTTTTTTGGAAATTATTGGGAAATTGTTTGTAATTTAGCAGTCTGAAAAACTGTATCAAAAAAGAGTAAAAACATGGCTTTAATGCTTGGTAAAGAGTATTGTAAGCTTGACCCCAACGGCAGGTTCAAGTTGCCAATTGCGCTGAAACGCCAGCTGCAATCGGACGACACCCGCTTTGTGGTCAAGCCCAGTATCTATGCCGAGTGTCTGGAGCTGTGGACTTATGCCAGTTTTGAAGCCGAGATAGAGAAGCTAAAGAGCAAACTGAACCCCTATTCCGTTGAAGACCGGAAACTTCTGCGCAAATTCAGCGAAGGCAACATCGTGGAGCTTGACACCAACGACCGCCTGGTGATTCCCGCTGAACAAAAATCTTATCTTAAATCCGGAAAGGAATTGGTTCTACTATCCCTCGGCGACTGGATCGAAATCTGGGACCGCGACACGTTCCAGAATGCGATGAACGAGCAAGGTACTGACTATGCCGCCCAAGCCAACGAGCGACTGGGTCAGCAACAAGACAACAATTGAAGCGTGTGAACGGAGCTGTGCTGACGGAACTTCAGTTGGGGAAACGATAGAAAGTAGTAGAACAATGGAATACCACGTGCCGGTGATGCTGGCTGAAAGCATCGAAGGATTGAACCTGCGCCCTGACGGGACCTATGTGGATGCCACCTTTGGAGGTGGAGGCCACTCGCGTGCCATCATGGAGCGTCTGGGCGACGGGGGACGGCTCTACGCTTTCGACCAGGACGAGGATGCGCTGCCCAACGCCATCGACGATGCCCGCTTCACCCTGCTGAACGAGAACTTCAAATACTTGAAGAGTTTCCTCCGTCTGCATGGAGTGAGGCAGATTGACGGGCTGCTGGCCGACCTCGGCGTGTCGAGCCACCAGTTTGACGAAGGCACCCGGGGGTTCACCTTCCGCACCGACGGCACCCTGGACCTGCGCATGGACCGCAGACAAGAATACTCGGCATTTGATGTGGTGAACACGCTACCTGAGGAAAACCTGAAAAATATACTGTCGCTCTACGGAGAGCTGCCCAACGCCGGGGCCATGGCACACGCCATCGTCACTGCCCGCAAGAAGAAGGATATCGAGACTACCTTCGAGCTGCGCGATGCCGTGCAGCGTCACCTGCCAAGACAGCAGGAAAACAAGTTCCTGGCTATGCTGTTCCAGGCAGTGCGTATCGAGGTGAACGGCGAACTGGAGGCACTCAAGGACCTGCTGAAACAAGCATCTGAGATACTGAAACCAGGGGGACGTCTCGTGGTGATATCCTACCACTCGTTGGAGGACCGTCTGGTGAAGAATTTCATGAAGACCGGAAATTTCGAAGGTGAGTTGAAGAAAGACTTCTACGGCAACCCCCTCGTGCCTTTCAAAGTAGTGAGTCGCAAAGCCGTCACCCCGAGTGCCGACGAACTGGAACGGAACAACCGTTCCCGCAGCGCCAAACTGAGAATAGCCGAGAAAATATCACAAGAAAAAGAAAATATTGATTGACAATTAAAGGAAACAAATAAACATGCCCAACAAATTCAGAGAGATACCACCCGAACCTGCTGTCGAGGAGCCGATGAGCGAAACAATGCCCGCCGACGACATGCAGCAGGAGCCCGTCGACACGACAGCTGGCGCAGACCAGGATGCCGAGTCCAAGACGGAGATGGGTATGAACGTGGCCCATGTGATCGGTGGCGACGTGCTGAAAGACCGTTGGGTACTGCGCCAGATACCGCTGATACTGCTGATATTCATCTTTGGAATACTGCTCGTAGCCAACCGTTACCGCATTGAGACACTGCAAAAAGAAAAGACTGCCACCGAGGAACGCATCAGTCATCTCCGAGAGAAACACATCCAGATGCAAAAGGAATACCAGGAGTCCATCAAGATTTCGCGCATCGCACAAGTGCTCGACACTGTAGGAGTGAAGCTGATATCAGGTCCACCCTACGAGATAAGTGAGAAAGACTAATAGGGAACTATACGTAAGACAATAACAATATAAGAACATAATATAAAATATAACCCACCCATGTCCGACAACCCCACGCGCAAAATTTCAGCCATGAAGATTACCTTTGTGGCGCTGGTGCTTATCGCCGGCACTGCCATCTTGTGCGCCATGGTGAAGATACAATGGGTGAACGGCAAGATGTGGCGGGCCAAGGCCGAGGAACGCGAACATGACATACGCACTATCCCCGCCCGTCGTGGCAACATCCATTCGAGCGACGGCAACATACTGGCATCCACCGTACCGGTATGCGACCTTTACCTGGACCTCGGACGCTGGGAGAAACGCGGCAAAGACAACAAGGTGGTACGCGAATCCATGGTGACCGACAGCACTTTCACCAAGAAACACTTCGGAGAGGTATGTACCTTGCTCCACGAGGCCACTCCGTCGAAATCGGCTGCCTACTACCACAATCTCATCATCACCGAATGGAGATCGGAATCGCCCAGACGCTGCTTCGCTGTAGCACGCAACATCCCCTATTCCTACTGGGCCAAGATATGTCAGGTGCCTGGATGGAAACGTGTGGTAGTGAGAACCAAGGATGGAGAAAGTGTTGTGCATGAGGTACGTGCGCACCCCTACGGCAACTTGGCAGGCAACGTCATCGGCTTCTACAACGGAGACAACATACGAACCTACACCGGTCTGGAGGGTTACTACGATTCCCTGCTGCGTGGACAGGACGGCAAGATATACTGTCGCCGACTCACTCGCGGCACATGGCTCCCCGACGAGAAGTCGTGGCGTTTCGGCATGTCGGCTGACGACAGCATGAACGTCCAGAAACCCGTGATTGACGGCTGCGACATCGTCTCTACCATCGATACCCGCTACCAAGACATCGCTGAACATTCCCTGCGTGACATGTTGGTGAAATACAACGCCCATGCGGGCTGTGCCATACTGATGGAGATCGAGACGGGCTACATCCTGGCCTGCAGCAACCTCTCGCTCGACACCAACACCCATACCTTCCGCGAGATGCCAAACCGCAACGTGGCCTGCTCCGACATCTATGAGCCCGGATCGACCTTCAAGTCTGTCATCCTCACAGCCATGATGAACGACACCAACATCTCTCCCAATGAGCGTGTGCGTGTGCGCCAGAAAGTCTTCCCAGGTGTCACTCTCAGCGGGACACCCAATGAGATAAAAGACGACCACGAAGTGACAGACTCCAACGGACGTGTCCTCGATACTCTCGACGTGCGCTCGGTAATAGCCCATTCATCGAACGTGGGTATGTGCGAACTGGGGTGGAAATACTACGGCTCGCAACGCAGCCGGCTGAAGAACGCTGTTGTCAAGGTGTTCCCCTTCGAGCCACTCCACACCGACCTCCGCACAGCCGAGTACAACAGCCGCATCAACAAGCTGAGTACATCGCCTCGCGATTTTCTGAACTTCTGCTACGGTTATTCCACTGCAGTATCGGCACTCCAAGTACTGACATTCTACAATGCCATCGGTGGACAGGGACGCATGGTGAAACCTTTGTTCTGCAAGGAGATTATCAACGGCAGGCATCATCAAGTCATCCAACCCGTACTGCTCAAGGACAAACCTATCTGCTCCAAAGATGTAGCCGCAAAGATGACCGACATGCTGGTAGGCGTAGTGGAAAACGGCACAGGAAACAATATCAAAAACAGCACCTACCGCATTGCAGGCAAGACTGGTACGGCAAAGAATTACCGCACGGGACGATACAATGCGTCGTTTGCCGGTTTCTTCCCAGCCGAAAATCCCAAATACTCCTGCATAGTTGTAGCACAGGACATACCCATCTATGGTCGGCAAGCCGCTGAGGTGTTCCGCGACATCGCCAGTTGCGTGATGGCAATGGACAAGTCGTTAGGCAATATCAGCTTGGAACAGAAAACAAAACAATTGAAGAAACAGCAATCGCAACGTCAACCTTATGTTACCAAAGGTCGCCAGGACGAGATACTCCATGCCTACCAACTGTTGAATCTCCCGTACCACTCCACCGACAGTTCATCCTACTGGACGATATATGGCACAGACATCGCCGGCCATGCCGAAAGTGCCCGCTACTGCGGCTACCAAGTGCCGCGCAATACAGTACCCAACTGTATAGGCATGACCATTAAAGACGCGGTAGAGATGCTTCGCGCCATGGGACTGAAAGTGCGCTTTGACGGCTGCGGGAAAGTGGTGGCACAGTCGCCGAAGGCACGCACTCGTTGCGAGAAAGGCGCAACCGTGTATCTGACATTAGGAAACTGAAACATGCCTGAAAAACTGAATGTAATAAAGAGATGAAACTACACGATATACTCAAGGGAATTGACTGCGACAAGATTAACGATGCCAATGTCGAGATAGAATCCATCACCTTCGACTCACGCATGGTAAAACCGCAGACGCTCTTTGTGGCACAAGTAGGTGTGCATGTGGACGGACACAAGTTCATCGACGCTGCCATTGCGCAAGGAGCAGTCGCCGTCGCTTGCCAAGTACTGCCCGAACATCCGCAGGAAGGTGTAACCTACATCCATGTGAACGACAGCAATCGCGCACTGGGGCTTATGGCTTCCAACTTCTACGGAAATCCTTCACAGAAGTTGAAACTAATAGGCATTACCGGTACCAACGGTAAAACCACTACTGTGACTCTTCTGCACCGATTATTCCGCATGAAGGGTTACCATGTGGGATTACTCTCTACCATAGTGAACAAAGTAGACGAAGACGAAATACCTTCCACACACACCACTCCTGATGCTCTGGAGCTGAACCGACTACTGGCAGAGATGGTGAAACAAGGATGCCAATATTGCTTCATGGAGGTGAGCTCGCACGCCATCGTACAGGAACGCATTGCAGGCCTTACCTTTGTCGGAGGTATCTTCAGCAATATCACCCACGACCACTTGGACTTCCATAAGACCATGGCAGCTTACATAGCCGCCAAGAAGAAGTTCTTCGACGACCTGCCTGCGGAGGCCTTCGCTTTGACAAACAAAGACGACAAGAATGGTATGGTCATGGTGCAAAACACCCGCGCCACTGTGAAGACCTACAGCTTACAGACCATGGCAGATGTACGCTGCAAGATTATAGAGAGCACTTTCCAAGGGTTGCACCTAATGCTCAACGACACTGAAGTATGGACACGACTGGTGGGCCGTTTCAATGCCTATAACCTGATGGCCATATACGGCACTGCAGTGCTGTGCGGCATCGACCCACAGGAAACACTGGTATTGCTGAGTCAACTGAAAGCCGCTGAAGGACGTTTTGAATATGTGAACGGACGTGGTATCACCGCCATTGTGGATTACGCACACACACCCGATGCACTTGAAAATGTTTTGAGTACCATTAACGACATTCGTCAACAACATCAGAATCTGATTGTTGTAGTAGGGTGCGGTGGAGACCGTGACCCTCTGAAACGTCCTATCATGGCCAAGATTGCCGTGAGCCATTGTGACCGACTGATACTGACCTCCGACAATCCCCGTACCGAAGACCCTGATGCCATCCTCAACGCCATGGAGGAAGGGCTGACATTGGAAGAGCGCGCATCAGCAGTGCGAATTACCGACCGGCTGCAAGCCATCAGAACCGCTTGCATGATGGCACATGAAGGCGACATCATCCTTGTGGCGGGCAAAGGGCACGAGAAATACCAGGAAATCAATGGCGTTCGCCATCATTTTGACGACAAGGAGGAACTGAGCAAGCTGTTGTGCAACAATAAACAAACGGATAACAAATAATCATATATAAAGAATTTGAGGTTATGCTTTATTATCTTTTTGACTGGTTAGACCGAGCATTCGACTTCCCTGGAGCAGGTGTTTTCCAATACATCTCGTTCCGTGCTGCCATGTCGGTCATCACCTCCTTGGTGATTATGCTTATCTTCGGCAAACCCTTTATCAAGTTCTTAAAGAAAAAGCAGATTGGCGAGACTGTAAGAGACCTGGACCTAGACGGGCAAAAGGCAAAGGAAGGGACTCCAACCATGGGTGGTCTACTTATTCTGGCAGCCATCGTCATCCCTACTCTGCTCTTTGCCAAACTGGACAATATCTATGTGCTCATCATGCTGGGCACAACTATATGGCTGGGACTGGTAGGTTTTATCGACGATTATATCAAGGTGTTCCGTCGTAACAAAAAGGGATTGCCCGGCATGTATAAAGTCATTGGGCAAGTGTCGCTGGGACTGGCGGTAGCGTTGCTAATCATGTTTCACCCCGACATCACCGTTCGCAAAACCATGGAACTTGAAGGTGACAAAGTGACAGCGACAACGCAAGTGGAGCCCAATGTCAACGTGGCTGAGAACAGCAAGAAATCGGTTATAGTATACTCGGGTGAAAACATAAAATCAACCAAGACCACCATCCCGTTTGTAAAGAACAACGAACTTGACTATGCCAAAATCATTACCTGGATGGGGGATTGGACTAACAAATGGGTATGGCTGGTATATGCTATCATTGTTATATTCATCATCACAGCCGTATCGAATGCCGCAAACCTCACCGACGGCATTGATGGTCTGGCCACCGGGGTGGCAGCTGTGAACGGCAGTGCACTCGCTGTCTTGGCATGGGTATCGGGTAACATAATTTTTGCCAACTATCTAAATATTATGTATCTGCCCAACATCGGAGAGTTGACCATATTCATAACCGCTTATATGGGCGCCACCATGGGATTCCTGTGGTTCAACACTCACCCTGCCGAGATATTTATGGGCGATACCGGGTCGCTGGCTCTGGGAGGCATAATTGCCGTCTTTGCCATTCTGCTGCGCAAAGAGTTGCTGCTGATTATACTCTGTGGCATCTATTTGGTGGAAGACCTCTCCGTCATCATCCAAACTGTGGGATGTAAGCTGTATCGACGCAAACACAAACTGCCCATAGGCGTTGCGGTACCCATCGAAAAACGACCTTTCTTGATGACACCCCTGCACCATCACTTCCAAAAGAAAGGAATCCCCGAAGAGAAGATTGTACAACGGTTCGTCATCGTGGCCATATTGCTTGCCGTGGTAAGCATCGTAACACTGAAACTGAGATAAAAAAATAGCAAAGCACACAAATATATTAACCGAACAAAACATAATCTGAAATAATGAGCATAGAAACTTTAGCAAAACAAGGACGCGAACGGGTTCACTCCGGATTGGCCGGCATCGAAACCGATAAACTGAAGAAACTGCGCAACGACCAACTGAAGCAATGTTTCAGTCATTTCGATGAAATGAAATACCGTATGCAGTTTGTAGCACGCATCCGTGGTACTGAATTTGTGAATGATGCCGCCTCACGCAGCGTCAACGCCACATGGTATGCACTACAAAGCGCTGAGGGCAGTCTGGTATGGATTGCCAATGGCGATGACAACATAAGTAATTACACCAAGCTACGTCCATTGGCGCAGCAGAAAGTGAAGATGCTGGTATGCGTAGGCAACGACACCCGACACTTACATGAAACTTTCGATGACGTAGTACCTACCGTAGTAGATGCACGCAATATCGGCGATGCTGTACATACAGCATTCTACAATAATCTTGAAAACATCAAGGTTATCTTTTCCCCCGCTGGCGAAAACGGGGTATCGGTAGACACTGAAGGTCACCGCTTTACAATGGAAGTAAACGAATTGTAGAAGGTTGACAAACGACCATCACCGCATGAAGGCACAGAAGTTATTAAAGAACGTATTTAAAGGCGACACTGCAATATGTGTGATATACCTATTGCTCAGTCTCATATCGCTGATAGCCGTGTATAGTTCCATTGGACTGTCAGCCATAGTAGACTCAGGGTCGACGCCATTGAAACAGTTCATTAAGCATCTTCTCTTTGTCGTGGCAAGTTATGTGGTGGTAATCTTTTTTGCCAATCTGGACTATCGTGGACTATCCAAATGGTCGCCTGTGTTCATCTTCATAGCGGGCACTATTCTGGCAGCTGCTATCGTCTTCCACTGGGGACGCTGGGTAAACTTGGGTGTGGCCACATTCCAGCCCTCGGAATTGGCAAAACCAGCCATCATCCTCTTTCTATCTCGTGAGTTAACATTGCATAAAGACCGCGTCAAGGAGTGGCCATTTTTCAGACAATTAATTATTCTTATGGCCATCATTGCAGGACTCATTTTGCCAGAGAACTTCTCCACCGCAGCACTGGTATGCGTCGTCAGCATGCTGGTAATGCTATATGGCGGCGTCAATTTTAAATATTGGACACGCGTTGTTCTGATTGTGGCAGTCCTCGCTGGCATAGGACTATTTGTGGCTTACAAGGAATACACAGCTAAAGAGGAATTGAGGCAACACGAGATTGCAACAGTCAATGACGAAGGCAACAAGCCACTCCCCCGTATCATCACCTGGGGTCACCGCATGGATTCATGGCTTCATCCTGACGTTGATGCACTCACACAGGAAAATATGTCGCGTATGGCAGTGGCGTCAGGCAAGATATTTGGCGTGGGCACCGGAGCTACCGTGCAGGCACGTCTGATGACGCAAGCCCACAACGATTTCATTTACGCCGTCATCATTGAAGAAAAAGGTATGTTGGCAGGTATAATCATATTCCTCCTATATACCATATTATTCCACCGATGCATCAAAATTGCCCAGCGGTGCAAAGAACAATTTGGTAAATTGTGCGCAGCAGGACTCGGATCACTCATATATATACAGGCAGTCGTCAACATGTGTGTCGTAGTAGGGGTGCTTCCTGTTACGGGACAGACACTTCCTCTCATCAGCTATGGTGGCACATCTTATCTTTGCATGGGTGCTATCGTGGGCATGATTCAATCTGTTGCCTTCGCCACAATGAAGACCGAGAAAATACAGAAAGAACAAGCACGACGCGACGCAGGATTCGAAGAGCTAAAAGAATTGGCAGGAGTAAAGGATTAGCAACTAACACATTCTAAAAGAAATATATAAACATCTGAAATAAGAAAAGCATTATGAAAGCAATCATCAGCGGAGGAGGCAGCGGTGGACATATTTTCCCCGCAATCGCAATAGCCAACGCCATTAAGGCACGTTGGGACGATGCCGACATCCTGTTCATTGGAGCAGAGGGCCGTATGGAAATGGAAAAAGTGCCAGCTGCAGGATATGAGATTAAAGCACTCCCGATAGCAGGACTGCAAAGACGTCTGACGCTGAAAAACCTTGCCGTTCCATTCAAAATGATGAGAAGCCAGTGTCTCGTACGCCGTATCATCAAAAACTTCGACCCCGATATCGTAGTCGGTGTGGGAGGATATGCCAGCGCACCCACCCTGGAGACCGCAGCCCGTATGGGATATAAGACTATACTCCAGGAGCAAAACTCATTCCCCGGGCTGACTAACAAGATGCTCTCAAAGAAAGCCCAGAAAATCTGTGTGGCATACGACGGATTGGAAAAATACTTTCCTAAAGACAAGATCGTCTTTACAGGCAATCCTGTACGCAAAGATATTGAATACATATCTGCTAGCAGAGAAGAGGGATGCCGTCATTTTGGGCTCGACCCCAATAAGAAGGTTGTGCTATCAGTAGGTGGCAGTCTTGGTGCCAAAAGTATCAACCAGATGATCATGAACCACTTGGTATATTTCCGCGAAAAAGATGTGCAGTTGCTATGGCAAACAGGCAAATGGATGTATGAAGACGCAGCAAATGCCACCAAAAAATCCGGCGTTGACGAGTGGGTCAAGGTACATCCATTTATTAGCCGCATGGATTTGGCATATGCAGCAGCCGATGTTGTCATCTCACGTGCTGGCGCCATAGCTATTTCAGAACTTTGCTTAGTAGGCAAACCCAGCATACTCATCCCCTCACCCAACGTTGCAGAAGACCACCAGACCAAGAATGCCATGGCTCTCGTAGGTAAAGGAGCCGCTATGATGGTGCGCGATGATATATGCAATGAGACTGGAATTGCAACAATGGACGAACTCTTATCGTCGACCGACAAGCAACACAAAATGCACGAAGCCATTACCAAGCTGGGAATGCATAATGCAGCAGACGTAATTGTGGACGAGATCGAGAAAATCGTTGCCAAACATGAATAAAATTAAGAGTAACTAGATTAAAAAGCAGAACAATGAGATACTATTTCCTTGGCATCGGGGGCATTGGCATGAGCGCATTGGCACGCTACTTTAAGTTACGTGGAGACGATGTGTCGGGTTATGACCGCACTGAAAGTCCCCTAACCAACCAGCTTATTGCCGAAGGCATCGACATACACTATGACGACAACCCTAAGAAGATTCCCAATAATATCGACCTTGTCATCTACACTCCAGCCGTACCACAAGAAACAGCAGAGTTCCAATATCTGTCACAAACTGGTATCCCCATGGAAAAACGCTCTCAAGTACTAGGCGAACTGACACGAGGCAAAAAATGTATCGCTGTCGCAGGAACCCACGGAAAAACAACTACCAGCAGCATGATTGCCTACCTATTGAGCAAAAGTGACAAAGGATGCAGTGCTTTTCTCGGAGGCATATCGAAGAATTTTGACAGTAATATGGTCGTGGATACCAAGAGCGAGTACATTGTTGTGGAAGCCGATGAATATGACCGGTCATTTCTGCAACTGCACCCTTATTATAGTGTAATTACCGCCACCGACCCCGACCACCTGGACATATATGGAACACATGAGCATCTATTAGAGGCGTTCCGACAATATGCAAGCCAAACAAACCCCGAAGGTCGCCTGTTTGTCAAAGAGGGGCTGTTGGGTACAGGGCACCACCATGAACATGACGATAGGGAGCATGAACACAAACACGAAAGGCCTCTGTCATCCTGTCCTATTGAAACATACACCACTCATGGCATTGAGGCCGACTACTATGCTATCAATATACGTAACTATAGAGGCAACATCTACTTTGACCTACGCACACCGTCACGTGTATTATACGACCTGGAGCTCCAGAATTCTTGTCTATACAACGTGGAAAACGCTGTAGCCGCAGCGGCAGTGGCTTTGTCATGCGGATTGGACGAGCATCAGTTACGCTATGGTCTTAAGACCTTTGCCGGTATACGTCGGCGCTTCGATTATCGCATCAACACTCCTGAATTGGTATACATTGACGACTATGCTCATCATCCGAAAGAGATTACAGCGACCATAGATTCCATCAAATACCTCTATCCAGGCAAGCGTGTGGTAGGAATATTCCAACCTCACCTCTACAGCCGTACCGCTGACTTGGCTGACGAGTTTGCCAAAGCATTAATGCCGCTGGACGAAATAATACTTATGCCTATCTACCCAGCCCGAGAAAATCCAATTCCTGGAGTTACCTCCCATTTGATACTACACAAAATAAATAAGATGTCAAAATATCTGTGTACTCCCGAACAGGTATTAGAAGTTGTACCTGCACTTTACCCTGATGTGTTAGTGACCATGGGGGCAGGGGACATCGACCGCCTAGTACCCGAGTTGGAAAAAATCATGATGGAAAACTAACCCAATTAACCATCCGAACGGAACATGAAACGTCGAAACAAGAAACTACTCTACATACTGTTCGCAGTCGTCCTGTTGATTGGCATCATTGTCAGCAATGTGGTACGCAGCAACTCGCTGGTGCGGGGTATCAAGGTCGTGGTAGACTACAATGGCAATGATACGCTGGTCTCTGCCAATTCCATTCGGATACTTATCGCTGAGCAATTGCCTACGCTCAACAGCCAAAAAGTAAAAGAGGTAGACTGCCAAGCAGTTGCCCATACCGTTATGACCAATCCTTACGTCGAACACTGCGAATCTTCGGTCAGCATAGGCAGAGATATTATAGTAAAAGCGACCCAGCGCACACCTATCGTGCGAGTATTCCTAAACAAAGTAGTCAACATCCCTGCCCAACAAAACGCATCCGACACCCAAGATAATGCAACACAACAAAAAAAGGGCGATACAAAGACTGAAGCCCACGAATGCTATTTTGACAAAGAGGGACGATACGTGCCTTTGAGCCAAGAGGGAAGTTGCAATGTGATTATTGCCAACGGACATATCAAAGAGCAACTAAGCGCCAACTGTGCCTCATTTGATGCAAAAAAAATGAGCGAGGACTCCAAACTTCGGGAGATGGACATCATACAGTTGTGGATACTGGCTGAATTTCTATATAGTCATGAAGAATATGGTCCCTTGTTTGACCAGATTTATGTGAATGAAAACCGAGACCTTTGCCTCGTGCCCAAGGTGGGAAACCATATTGTTATATTAGGACACGCCGACAATCTGGACAAAAAGTTTCATGATCTTTTGGTGTTCTACCGCAAAGCCATGAACCAAGTGGGATGGAACACATACAAGCAAATCAACCTTAAATACAAAGACCAGTTGATATGCACAGAGCGAAAAGACAATAAATGATAATAAACAATAAACTGAAAATAAGCATAGCATTATGGACAACAAGAATGACATTATCGTAGGACTTGACATTGGCACCACCAAGATTGCCTGTTTTATCGGACAACGTGGCGATGACGGGAAGGTCAACATCCTGGGTTATGGAAAGACTGAATCTATCGGTGTGGAACGTGGTGTTGTGATGAACATCAAAAGTACATCCGAATCCATCGTCAAAGCAGTCACCATGGCATCGGAAAAAGCCAATGTTGATGTAGCAGAAGTGTATGTTGGCATTGCAGGCCAACACATTAAAAGCCGTCAAAATCTTGGCGGCATCATGATTCCCTCCGACCATGAGTATATCAAGGAAGAGGACATCAATAACCTGATTAATACTCAGCGGCAGATTATGCTGAGCCCAGGCGAAGAAATCATTCACATTTTCCCACAAACCTTCTATGTGGACAACGAAGAGCTTAGCTCTGAAATCCCACCTGTCGGAGTTGCTGGCAAAGAATTGAAAGCCAACTTTCTAATCGTCACTGGCAACACCGCCAATCTGCGTAACATCGCAGACAGTGTGAAACGAGCCAAGCTTAGTGTGAAAGATGTCGTTTTGGAACCCATCGCCTCATCCTATGCGGTTCTCGACGAAACCAGCAAGACCGCTGGTGCGGCACTTGTCGACATTGGGGGTGGCACTACCGACATTGCCATCTTCCACGAGGGCGTAATACGTCACACATCAGTACTGCCTTTGGCGGGTAATGCCATCACCAATGACATCAAGGAGGGCTGCAGCATTATGAAGCCACAAGCCGAAGCACTGAAAACACGTTTCGGATGCTGTCTGCCACAGAATGTGAATGAAAACGACATCATCTCGATTCCAGGCATACACTACATGCCCTCGCGCGAAATCAGCATGAAAACCCTTGCCGGCATTATCAAAGCTCGCACCGTCACTATACTGGAACAGGTGGCATTTGAGATTGAACAATCCGGCTATGCCAAACAACTTATCGGTGGCGTGGTCCTTACCGGCGGTGGTGCGAAACTCAAAAATATCAAGGAGCTGACCGAATACACCACCAGCACCAACACCCGCATCGGCTTGCCCAATGAACATTTGGACAAAAACTCAGCCAAAGAGATTATTGACCCGATGTACGCCACTGGCATTGGACTTGTGCTCTATGGCATTGAGCAATCGGAAATGGCCAAGCGCGAACGTCCTGCCGAGCCAGATCCTGAGATGCTGCAGAGACAGAAAGAAACGGAAGAGTTTATCCGTAAGCAGCAGGAAGAGGTGAAACGTCAAAAGGGGAGTGAGACTCTGGAGCACAAGACGACTGAAAAACATCCTGCTGGCGACAGCACCAAGGGGCGTAGCAAGAATGGTGGTTGGGTTGACGCTGTGAGCGGATACTTCAAACGGGTCTTCACCGAAGAGAATATAGACTCCGACAACGACGACTAATACAGGTGATTGTTCCTAACTTTGTTGATAACAAAATAATCAAACGATTGTGCAATCTTCTGTTTCCTTGTACTTTTACAAAGTATTCTGCAATGGCAACAGCTGTACATCGTATTAATTAACAACTATTTGCTATAGAATCCACAAAATTATTAACGACAAAAAAGTCATTTAGACACACAATATCCGTATGGAAGAAGAAATGAATACCGAAATTCTGGAATTTGATGCTCCTAAAGCGCAGTCCTCCTACATCAAAGTTATTGGCGTGGGCGGCGGCGGCGGCAATGCAGTGAACCACATGTTCCGCGAAGGCATCGAGGGCGTGGACTTCTACGTCTGCAATACCGACAGACAGGCGCTTCAATCAAGTCCAGTCCCCAACAAACTTGAGTTGAGCAAACTCGGTGCTGGCGGACGTCCCGAAGTGGGTCGTAAGGCCGCACAAGCACATGCCGACATCATTAAGGAGGCATTGTCGCACGACACCAAGATGCTCTTCATCACTGCTGGTATGGGCGGCGGCACCGGCACGGGTGCTGCTCCTGTAGTGGCTGAGATAGCCAAGCAGATAGACATTCCCCCCGAAGAAGAATATGATGACGAAGCCAAGAAGATACTTGTTGTGGCAGTGGTGACGAAGCCCTTCACTTTCGAGGGGCGTCGCAAAATGGCACTGGCCGATGACGGCATCGCCGAACTGCGCAAACATGTGGACTCCATTCTTATCATCAACAATGACAAGCTTCGTTCATTCGGAAATATGGCAATGACCGATGCCTTCGGCAAGGCCAACGATGTGCTCCTCACCGCAGTGAAAGGCATCGCCGAGATTATCACCAAGAATGCTATCCTCAACGTGGACTTTCGCGATGTGAACACAGTTATGGAACACAGCGACACTGCTCTGATGGGCGTGGGTATCGGCAAGGGCGAGGAGAGAGCCCTGGATGCCGCCAAGAGTGCTACCGAATCCGTACTGCTGAACGACAATGACATCGCAGGTGCCAAGAATGTCTTGTTCCATATCTCCTACTCAGACAAGCACCCCATCACGATGGATGAACTGGAAACCATCACCGACTATATCAGCTCGAAAACTCAAAATGACGACTCTGCCGTCATCTGGGGTGCCGGTGCAGACAACTCGTTGGACGACGAACTGAAACTAACGCTGATTGCCACCGGTTTTGCCCAGAGTGAGAACTCTGGAACGGAAACCGGCAAGGTCTTTGATGGTACAAAATTCCCTGACTTGGACCCAAACTGTAAGAAACCCGAGCCACAGCCCGTTCCTGTTGCTCCCATTGATGAGATACACATCAAACCGCAGGAGACCACTCCTGAAACCCCTATATTTACCGCTCCACAAAAGCTCGTCGACGACCAGGGAACTGCCGACAACTCTGGTGCTGGACGCAAATGGGTTTTGAATATGGACGGCGAGTTCAAGGAGGAAAAGGCGGAGGAACCACAGCTGCAGGATGCTGTCGATACACCCACATCGTGGGCTGACGGTATGCACCTGCAAACCGCCAGTGTAGAGACGATGGCTCCTGCCGATGTCACCCTTGAGCCGGTGACAGACGCGGCTACCACGATGACCGAAGCCCAGCAGAAAACTGCCGATCAGCTGGCCAATAGCGCTTTCCAGCCGTATCAGGACGAACGCACGGATGCCGTGTTCGACAGAGCTGAGCGCATCAGAAGGATGAACGCACTGCTCAAGCAAGACCCCGACGGTCCGCAGAAGGTTGAGAACATGACGACTGCCGAACTCACCAACGAGTTCATCTACCAGACGCCTCACTCGAGCAAGTCGGAGGCATCGGATCAAGCCGTAGGCAGAAGCGGTGACATGAAGAACCTCAACTCCTTCCTCTTCACAACCGTTGATTGAGAAACCAAATACTCATCTGAAATAATGTTATGCACAAAAGGGGGACTTACTTGAGTCCCTCTTTTTTCGTTTCCTCTACGCCACCTGGGAGCTGATGAGCAAAGATTGTAAGAAAATCGACGTACGTCAACTTGAGAATTGACGTCTGTCGGTTTTATATTCGACAGACGTCATCTTTGCAACTGATTGCCGACAATTTAAAATTAGTGTACGCCTATTCTTAGACAATCCTCGAGCGGGACATTGCTCAGGCGCCGAAGTCGTCAAAGAAGATGTTTTGCTTAGGAACGCCGAGGGCGTCGAGCATCTTCACCACAGCGTTGGTCATGGGTCCCGGGCCACAGAGATAGTACTCAATTTCCTCGGGTTCGGGATGGCTACCGAGATAACTGTCGAAAATAACCTGGTGAATAAACCCCTTGGGGCCAGTCCAATGGTCCTCCTCCAGGGGCTCGGAAAGGGCGACGTGGAAATCAAAGTTGTCGTGTTCCTGCGCCAAATTCTCGAACTCTTCAGTGTAGAAGAGTTCCTTAAGCGAGCGCCCTCCATACCAGAAAGTTACCTTGCGCTGAGTGTGCTGCGTAAGGAAGAGGTCAAAGATGTGGCTTCGCATGGGAGCCATTCCGGCGCCGCCTCCGATAAACATCATCTCGCGGTCTGACGGTAACACATGAAACTCGCCATAAGGACCCGAAAGCGTCACCTTGTCGCCCGGACGCAGCGACCACATGTAGCTGGAACAGACACCGGGATTAAGACGCTGGAAACCGCCGTGTACCCTGTCGGGCGGAGGTGTGGCAATACGGACATTAAGCATCACTACGTCACCCTCTGCAGGATGGTTAGCCATCGAATAGGCACGGGTACAGGGCTCGTCGTTGCGCATCACAAGCGAGAACAACCCCAGACGCTGCCAGTCGCCACGATAAGCATCGTCCACCAGGATGTCCCTATAGTCTACCACCAACTTTGGTACATCGACCTGAATATAGCTCCCCGAAAGAAAATCAAGCCGTTCGCCCTGAGGGAGCCGCATGACAATCTCGCGGATGAATGTGGCCACATTGCGCGTCGACACCACCTCGCACTCCCATTTCTTAACGCTGAGCACGCTTTCAGGCACCTGTATCTGCATAGGTCCCTTCACCTTCACCTGGCAACCCAGCCGCCAATGGTCCAGCACCTCGCGTCGCGACAGATGCGGAAGCTCCGTAGGCAACACAGCACCGCCGCCTTCGAGCACACGACAGCGACACTGGCCGCACGACCCTTTGCCACCACACGCCGAAGGAAGATATACCTGCTGTTCTGCCAACGTGGAAATCAGCGTACCTCCCATGGGAACAGTGAGTTGCTTGTCGCCGTTCACCGTTACGGTTACGTCGCCTTGCGGCACGAGATTCTCCATAAGCACCAGAAGCAGAGCCACCAGGAGCAAGACAACCACGAGAAAGACGACCAAAGCGGCAAGTAATGTAATTTTCATCGGTAGCCAGTATTAGGCAAAGGTTATGCTTGGTGGAGTATTCGGGATTCGAACCCGTATTTCCGCCATGCGAAGGCGGCGTCCTACCATTGGACGAATACCCCTTGGTCTCCCACCACATCGACAAAAGATACCGCCTCTTAGACGATAACGCTGTCGTCAGGTTGTCTCGGTGGAGTATTCGGGATTCGAACCCGTATTTCCGCCATGCGAAGGCGGCGTCCTACCATTGGACGAATACCCCATTCTGTTTCTGTCCTATACCTTCCTCATTTCATATCTTTATACCCATAAACGACATGAAGGCAATGCCCATCAAGCCCGTAATGATGAAAGTGATGCCCACCCCTTTGAGAGCGGGAGGTATGTGCGAGTAGCGCAGCTTCTCACGGATAGCAGCGATGCCCACAATAGCCAGCAGCCACCCCAAGCCACTGCCAAAGGCAAAAGCGGTAACTTCACCGATGTTGGCGTAAGCACGCTCCTGCATAAAGAGCGAGCCACCCAGAACGGCACAGTTGACGGCTATCAGCGGCAAGAAGATGCCTAAAGCATTGTAGAGTGCCGGCGAAAACTTCTCCACCACCATCTCCACCATCTGCACGATAGCGGCAATAACTGCGATAAACATGATGGTACTCAGAAACGACAAGTCCACCTGCGAACATGACAGATGCATCCACACAAGCGCACCGGGAGCAAGCACGTACTTGTTGAGCAAATAATTGACCGGCACCGTGACAAGCAGCACAAAGGTAACAGCCACACCCAACCCCAGCGATGTCTTCACTGTCTTGGAGACGGCAAGATAGGAGCACATTCCGAGGAAGAACGAGAATACCATGTTATCCACGAACACCGACCTGACAAATATGTTGAACATCTCCTGCATCTGCTATTTCTCCTGCAAATCTTTGTTTCTACTGCGTTGTATCCATATAATCACCCCCACCAGAATCAACGCCATTGGCGGCATCACCATCAACCCGTTGTTATCGTAACCGGCAGCATAGAGTCCCAATTTCTCGCACACAGGATAGCCCCAGAGCGATCCGCTCCCAAAGAGCTCACGTATAAATCCCAACGACACTAGGATAACGCTATATCCCAACCCGTTGCCGACACCGTCGCACAGTGACTCCAACGGACTATGACTCATAGCAAAGGCCTCCAGTCGACCCATAACGATGCAGTTGGTGATAATCAACCCCACAAAGACCGACAACTGCTTGCTGACATCGTAGAGGTAGGCCTTCAACACCTGGTCCACCAGAACGACCAACATCGAGACGACCACCAACTGGACAATGATACGTATGCGAGGAGGTATCGTTTTCCGTATCAAAGAAATGATAAGATTCGCCAATGCCACCACAACAGTCACAGAGACAGCCATCACTACGGCTGGTTTGAGCTGTGCTGTCACCGCCAGACAGGAGCAGATACCCAATACCTGCACGGTGATGGGGTTCTCCCTGCTAAAGGGCATCGTTATCAGTTTCCAGTTCTTCACTATCTTGTCTGTTCCGGTTTCTCTACTTATTCATATTCTTCAACGTCCACATCATCGGAAAACTCCGACTCCGACACATTGCTAAACGCCTCCAGTAAACTCCGATAGGATTCCACACCATCGGCCAACATCTGGGTGACCCCATCTGATGTCATTGTACCACCCGATATGGCATCTACTTCATGCGGAGAGTTGGGATTGGCGTGTTTCTTCAGCACAATAGGCGACAACACACCGTCCTCCAGCAAGCTTTTACCCACGAACTGATGGGCAAACCAATCCGCCGCTATCTCGCCTCCCAAACCTGGTGTTTCGCCCTTGTGATCGAACACAGCACCTTTAACCGTCAAATCCTCATCAACAGCAATATATCCCCATATTGGACCCCAAAGGCCTGTACCGCGGAACGGCAACACAACCCCTTCACGAAAAATGTAATACGGCAACGCCTGCCGCACTCCGTCATTGTCAGTCCACAAGGTGTCTTCGGTGATATTCAAACCGTACTGCTCCTCCGCTTCTGCTGCCGATGCCTCAATACCAATGGCCCGCAGCAGCATCTGTTTGCGCTCTATCTCCTGATTGCGCAGTTGACGCGGTTTTAACGATACCGACACAACCGTGAGTGTAACGGCTGCCACCGCCACCAGAATGGCAGCATAGAGGAAGATGTATTTGTTGCTAAACTTTTTCATTTCATTCTCTTTTTACGGTAGCTGATATTGGCAGCCACCACGCAGTGGTCAATCAGCGGGGCAAAACAGTTCATCAGCAAGATGGCCAGCATCATTCCTTCAGGATAGGCAGGATTGAACACACGCAGCATGACGGCAAAAGCACCGATAAGGAGGCCATAAATCCACTTGCCACAATTGGTTTGCGCTGATGTCACGGGGTCGGTAGCCATGAAGACGGCACCAAACATGAAACCACCCATCAGATAATGATAGTAGAATGGCAACTGCATGTAGGCATTGGCTCCGATGGCGTTGAACAGCAACCCCATCAAACCGCCTCCCAACACCACGCTGAACATGATGCGCCACGAAGCTATACCTGTCACCAGCAAGATGGCTGCACCCAATAATATGGCGACTACCGAGGTCTCCCCAACCGAACCTGGGATAACCCCGACAAACATATCCATCATCGAATAGGACATGTTCTGCAGCAGACCGTCGACACCCGATGCCGTAGAGGTCATTATCTCGCCCAGCGGCGTAGCACCCGACAGCGCGTCGCCAAAATGTTTTGCCGACACCCACACATTGTCGCCCGACATGTGCGTAGGATAGGAAAAGAACAGGAACGCACGAGCCACCAGCGCCGGATTGAGGAAATTCATCCCTGTGCCGCCAAACATCTCTTTGGCTATAACGACGGCAAAAGCCACTGCCAGTGCCAACTGCCAAAGTGGAGTGCTGATGGGCACAATCATCGGGATGATGATGCCCGTCACGAGGAAGCCCTCATAGACATCATGATGGCGTATCTGCGCAAAAGCAAATTCTATGCCCAATCCCACTGCATACGAGACCACAATCATCGGGAGCAAACGGATGAAACCGAACCACCATTCGCCCATCCATCCCAGATGCTCGCCCGTAGCAAGCGCATACTGATGACCCACATTCCACATACCGAACAGCAATGCGGGCATAAGCGCCACCACAACGGTTATCATGGAACGTTTCAGGTCGGCCGCATCGCGAATGTGAGCACCCTGGCGTGTCACCTCTTTGGGGGTGAAGAGAAATGTCTCGAAACCTTCGAAAGTACTATGCAACCACGACAATCGGCCACCTTCGCTGAATGTGGGTTTTATTCTGTCAACGAAACGGCGCAACGGATGTCCGTTTCCACCGTCGTTTTTTACATAACGCCAATCGCTCACACACCCTCCTTTCTGAGCGTTTCCAACGCCTCGCGAATGATATGTTGTATTTCTGTTTTTGAGGGGTCGATAAACTCACACAGGGCAAAATCCTCGGGCTCAACCTCATAGATTCCCAGATCCTCCATCAATTCAATGTCGCCAACCACAGCGGCCTTGATGAGTTGCAGGGGATAGATGCGGAAAGGAAACACCTGCTCGAATTCGCCAGTCAACACCAACGGACGCTGTTGTCCATGCATCTGGGTGTCGAAACTGTATGTATTGGGGACCAGGCGAAACGAGCGCGACGCTTCACGCACACTCCTACGATGGCGACGCCGTTGGCGACGTATCTCCTTCTTATCGAAACCTGAAAAGAAAGTTCGGTGGAAACTGAATTTATTCAATCCAGGCATTAACCACCCCATGAATTCATAGTAATCCCCCTCAGGTATCACCGTCACCAAATCATCGGCAGCACCGATAAAAGGCGTCACCAAAGGTGTATCGGGAACCGCAATACGCGACCCAGACAACACGTTGCCCGATATGATGCGGTAATTGCTACTCATCGCCAACTGCTCGCTGCACACAATGTCGAGCCCGGCACCTGCCAGTATCCTGTAGTAACGGGGGCTGGCGACACACGGTCCGGCAAAAGCCACCACCTTCTCCGGGAGATACTCCCCCGTCAGGAAGAGATGTCCTATCACAGCCACCTCCTGCGGACGCGCCGACCACACGACCTCCCCTTTGTTGATGGGGTCAATGGCAGCAATCTGCGTCCCCACATTGCCGGCAGGATGTGGACCGTCGAAAACATGTTTTTCTATCCGGCAATCCTCCGGCACCCTCTCTGACAAATGCTGTCCTTTGTGGAATCCCAAATGAAGCTTCCCGTCAGTCAAACGCAACAACACCCGAAGTCCCGCCACAAAGTCCTCTTCCCTGCCCTGCACCACATAGTCGTAATCAGGAGCCAAAGGCGCAGTATCAAAACAAGAGACAAAAATGGCCTTGGGATGGTCATTGGGCAGCGGAACCGTGCCGAACGGGCGTCGACGCATCATTGTCCAGCAACCGCTCTCCACCAAAACACGCTGTATCTCCTCCCTGGAAAGTTCATCCAACGCCACCGTATCCCTTTCAAAATTTCGATCCACAGGCACACTCTCGTCGCGCTCCACCACCACAGCCAACAGAGCCCGACGCTCGCCTCTCACCACCGCTTTCACCCTGCCGGCCACAGGCGAAACAAAACGCGCCCACTCATTGTTCTTGTCCTCAAATAACGGCGTACCCGCACCCACAATATCCCCTTCAGCCACCAGCAGTCGCGGCACCACACCCACATAGTCCATAGGTTTAACGGCATATTCCGCCACAGAGCGTGCATCAACAGTCAACTCCTGTGCCGCACCCCCCAACGGTATATCCAGCCCTTTGCGTATTTTTACGATGCCCGACATGAGAATTTCTACAACAGCTGCACAAAACCAACAATGGTACAATGCTACAACAAACAATATCAAGTATTATTGCACCCAAGTTCCATGCAAATGAGTTTGCAAATATAGTCATTTTTTAACCAACATATCTCCAATATTCCTCATTTTTTTCAATTCTTTATCCACTCCACCCCCACAAATACGATTAGATTCCTAATTACCAAATATATAAACTGTTTACATCTCTATTGCCTATGCAGCCCGGCTCGGGTGAACCATCCTAAATTTTCACATACATTCGCATTTGGGAAACGGGACACAAAAGCAACTCTGATGTAGGGCTGATGTAGGACTAACCTAACCTTCCCCTTGCCCCCCATTCAAGGGGGAGTACTCGTTCACCACTTAGGGACTAATGGACTACTCTCCCCTTTTAGGGGGCTTGGGGGCTATCGAATTCTCACAATTCGCCGTTGCTTAACCGCCCGTTTTGTTGGCCGGTGGTCTCGGTTGGGAATATCGCACCAATCGATAACCGTTCGTATATAACCAGTTAATTATGAGTTAGGAATATTATTCCTATCTTTATTTCCCAGCGCCGGAAAACGTTGTATATTTGCAGCGGATTTCGAAATCGAGGATACCCACACAAAAAGCCACGACCAACCAGCTCCCAAAACCTACAAAAATCCCTAAGTAACCAGCCATTTTTAGCACCTAAAAAAAACAAAAAAATGCACCTTACAGCCCGAAAATACGCGTCATTTCTTGTTTCCAGAGCATTTGACTATTATTATGCAGCACTGCAGATAACTGATAGACAAACACATCTACAAGGCGTCCAGAAAAATTGCGCATAATATTATTATATATGTAATTTTTTTATTAATTTTGCATCCCGAATAGGAGGGTCAGTTGTGCACTTACGTGGGGCTGACTGCGCCGTAGGCATGTATCGCACATTCGACGACTCCAAGGACATCCTTCTCTCGCGATGAAGTTCTTTGAATATAATCTCACCACCCGTATCGCCGACACGGATTTTGTGAATCATGGTGGCCAACGTCCCATCGTCGTCGGATGCCTCAATCCCCATTCGTTCATCATGGCCCAGAGCGATGATACCTACCGGCAAGCTCTCACCGCATGCGACGTACTACTGCCCGACGGTATAGGCATCTGCATGGCGCTGAAACGATGGAAGAACGTGGAGATAGACAAGATTGCCGGTGATGATTTCCATCGGCAGGTGATAGCCGAAGCGGCGGCAAAGAATGGACGGCTGTTCTATTTGGGCAGCACCCCGGAAGTGCTACAACGCATCAAGCAGCGGCTGGCAAAGGAGCGCCCCACGCTAAATGTGATGACGTGGTCGCCCACCTTCAGCCAAGAGATGTCCGACGAAGAAAACGACACTATCATTGGGCTCATCCAGTCCTTTGCTCCCAACGTGCTACTGGTAGGGCTGGGGGCTCCCAAACAGGAGAAATGGATAGAACGCAACCGCGCACGTCTGTCCGCAGTAGACACCATTGGTGCCATCGGGGGTGCCTTCGAATTCTATGCCGGCACCATACACCGCGCATCGCCGTGGGTCATACGACTTCACCTTGAATGGCTGGTGCGTTTCTTGCATGAACCCAAGCGCATGTGGCAACGTAACATGGTGTCGACGCCCCGTTTCCTACGCTACACTCGCCATTACCGGAATGAGATGTGACCCTTGGAACGCATCTTCCTTGAACCGATTAAACTCTACCCAATTATGAGATATTTCTTAAGAATCCTGACCCTCGCAGCAGCGTCGCTGCTGACCACCTCCTGCGGCACCTACAAGGGCTACGTGCTGATGAACGACATTGAGGCACCTGCAGAATACAAAGCCCCTGTACGCCACGATCTCACCATCAAGAAAGGGGACAACCTGCAAATCATTGTGACCCACAAAGAGCCACGAATGGTAGAGGCCTTCAATCGCATCACCCGCAGCGAGATGAGCAGCTTGAACGTGAACGGTTATGTGGTGAACAACGACGGTACCATCAACCTTCCCGTGTTCGACACCGTGCGCGTCGTCGGAATGACGTGTCCCGAACTGGAACGATATCTGACCAAGCGTATGGAAGACGAAGGCATTGTGAATGGCGCCACCGTGAGTGTAAAAATCAGCAACTTTAAAGTCACCGTCATTGGTGAGAGCGGCACAGGCATCCATGAGTTTGACGACAACGATGTCACCATCCTCGATCTCGTGGCAAAAGCTGGCCTGGCCGGTAACGGAACCGTGGGCAACTGGGGGGGCGGCTCAGGCATACGCCGCGACAAAATACTGGTGATGCGTACGTTGGATACCACTGTCACCACTGGTTATCTCAACCTGCTGACCAAAGATGTGATGTACTCTCCCTACTTCTACCTGCAACAGAACGACATCGTCTATGTATATCCCAGCAAGACCACCATACGTCGCAGCAACCAGCTGTTCGACTACTGGTGGGACCGCATATCACTAGTATCAGGCATATCCAGCGTAGTGACCATGCTACTTGTATGGTTCGGCGTCAAGAAATAGTATCAGCCAGAACAAACCGTCCAATGCTAACATTTTAATTTTCCGCCCATGATTGACCAAGCTAAAGCCGAAGCCGCCAACATCAATGTGAAGAAAAACACCAACCGCTTCATCATACACAACATTATCGAGTTGTTCGAGTCCTCCTGGTATTGGATTGTGCTGTCACTCATCCTCTGTCTGTCGGTCGCGTGGCTCAAGCTACAGATGAGTCCCAACATATACGCCGTATCGGCCACCATGCAAATCAACACTCCGTCTACACAGATTAACAACGATGTGATGAAGATGTTCCGCTCACCCAGCAACGCTGAACGCGAAATCCATTTCTTCACCTCGCGACAGGTGGTTCAGGACGTAGTGAGCGACCTCAATCTTAACGTCACCTACACCAAACCCGGACTCTTCCTCGACGAAGACCTCTACGACAAATCGCCCATCGACGCTTACTTTGTAGGCAACAACTACCCCGACTGCAGGTTTGAGATTGAATGCCACCCGGACGAATACATTCTTACCGCCATCGAGGACGAGAAAGGACGCGAGGGGGCCAAATGGACTGCCAAATATGACGACACCCTGGTAACACACAAAGGCGTCGTCGTTATTAAGAAGCGACCCAACGCCACTGAAGTGGCTAAAGCCAAATTCCTGATAGATTATGTCACTCCCGACAAGGCCACCGCGCAATATATGGGTAAAATGGGTGCCGCCATTGTAGATGAGGATGCCGGCAACATAGCCCTATCCATTCGCGATGTCAACTACCAACGCGGGGTCGACATCGTCAACCTCTGGATTGAGACATACAACCGCCACACCGTGCAATACAAGAGCAAGGTGGCAGAAAACACCGCACGTTTTATCCAGGAGCGTTTGGAGGTCATCTCTGTCGAACTGTCCGATGTGGAAGGTGACTTAGAAAAATACATGCGTACACACCACATCTCCGACGTCAACGCCCAAAATACAAGCAATCTCAGCAATCGCAACCAATACTCATCGGCATTGGTGGAGAGTGAAGTGGACATCAACATCGCCAAAGACCTGCTCCGCAAGATTCAGAGCACAAAGGAAGGCGAGATGATACCCAACATCAGCATCCGTAACACCGGCGTGAGCAGTCTTATCGACCTATACAACCAAAAAGTGCAGGAGCGGCAGGTACTCATCGACAACTCCAGCGAACGCAGCCCCTTGGTCAAAGAGGCCGACTACCAATTGACCACCTTGAAGAACACCATCCTGCGGTCGATTGAGAACTACATCGAATCGTCCAATATCCGTGCGCGAGAGTACCGCAACCGCGAACTCGCTTCCAGCTCGGCCATCAGCCAGACACCGACACAACAGCGTGAACTCAAGAACTTCGAGCGTCAGCAATCCATCAAAGAGGAATTGTATCTCTATCTGCTCAACAAACGGGAAGAGAACGCCCTGCGTCTAACCATTACCGATGCCGACACCCGCGTGGTGGACTACGCCTCCGGTGGCAAAATCTCACCCAATGCCGGTCGCACATACACCCTTGCCATCATCATTGCTTTGCTGATACCTATCGGTGTCATCCTGCTCTTCCGTTTTCTCGATGTACGCATCCACAGCAAAAAAGACGTAGAAAACTACTGTTCCATCCCTGTTATCGGCATCATCCCTCTGGTAGAGGACCTCGATAGCCACATCATCAAGGAAAACGGGAAGAACCGATTCAACGAGACCTTCCGCATATTGCGCAACAACATGCAATTTGTGAGCAGCGAAGTGAAAGGGGGCAAAGTGTTTATGTTGACGTCGGCGATGTCTGGCGACGGTAAGAGTATGATGGCCTACAACATCGCGCTCTCCTTCGTCTTTGCAGAGAAGAAAGTGTTGCTTATCAACAGCGATATACGTAAACGTGAGAAATGGCACGGGACACCGGAAAAATACAACAAAGGTCTCAGCTCCTGGCTGGCCTATCACGAGGATTCTTCCTACGAAAGCATCATCATGGACGATACACTCAATCCCCAATTGAAGGTGATTCACAACGGTCCCATACCACCAAATCCAACCGAGTTGCTGACCAGTCCGAGGTTTGACGACCTGATAGCCCAGGCCCGGAAGGAATTCGACTATATCATCATCGACAGCGTTCCTATTGATGTGGTGGCCGATGCCACTATTATCAATCGCGTAGCCGACGCCACGTTCTTTGTCATCCGCGAAAAAACTTCCGACCGACGCATCCTGATGGAATTCGAAGAATTCAACAAAAGCGGAAAACTCAAAAATATGAACATCATCCTCAACGGCTATAAAATCCGCAAACACAGCTACGGATACGGTGGCTATGGATATGGTTACGGTTATGGTTACGGTTACGGCGGAGGATATGGCTACGGTTATGGTTACGGTTACGGTGACGATAATAACGAGGAGTCGGAAAATCGCAACAACGACGAGAAACACACCAACGAATAAACCAACTACAATTCTAACGACCTACACAGCAATGAAACTAAAAAAGAAGGTAGGCATCCTGACTGCAATCATCGGCATCACGATGGTTACCGCCACCTATGCCCAACAGCCCCACACGAAGGATACAACGCGGCTCAACATCAAAGACCTTTCCGTTACGGCCGACGACCCAAAATTGGTTAAGGAAATCGGTATGTGGGTACGTTCACCATTCCCCGACAACTGGTACGTCAGCTTTCAAGCAGGCGGACAACTCTACATGGGATATGAGGATTACAAAGGCCCCCTATTCTCATCACAAGGCGGACGGATCGCCTCCGATTTCAACCTGATGCTGGGACGCTGGGTATCGCCCCAGATAGGTTACCGCGCTGCCCTCGGTCTGGGAAATGCCAACGGTTTTATCACACGAGAAGCATACGACAAAAACTATCCGAGCATCTTCAGCCATGCAGAAGGTGGACACAGCGACCCCTACATGTGTGGATATTACCACTATTTCAACGATGAACTGTATATCCAACGATGGAATTATGGCAGCATAATGGCCGACCTCATGTTCAACCTCATTAGCGCCAGTACCTACGACCCTACCAGTCGCTACCTCTTCACATTCTACGGTGGCGTAGGATGCTATCTCGGAATGTCGGAAAAAATTGCCGTAGGCGTGACCGGCGTCGAAGAGACTCCCAACATAGGGTTTGATATGCACCTCGGAGCCATCGTGAATCGCCGTCTCAATAAACATTGGTCGATCTACGGTGACCTGCGCGGCACCATGATTGACAACGACTTTGACCGCGAGTGGCTGGGAGGCGTAGAATCCATCATCTTCAATCGTGACTTCTTTGTTACCGCACACATTGGCATCACCTATCATTTCAACTGGCGCAGCGAAGAAAAACGTACACAATGGTACAGCGAAACCGACAATGGATATAATCTCACTGCAAACGACGGAACATCGCAACCCATACATATAAGCAAAACAATCAACGTCCACGAGACAATCACAGAGAACAAAAGTGTGACGGTTGATACAGTAGAATCTTTCTCGCCCGAATACGATGCGCTTCTCGACGACCGCGCCCGCGATCTGGCTGCACGAGAAAGAGCACGTCTCAATTCCCTATACAACAACCAACGGCCCGAACTGAGCCAGAATGCCACACTGGACGATATTCTGAGTCAGAAACTACTGCCGTATGAGATGGTATTCTTCGAAATCAACCAATCTACCGTCAGTACTTCCGAGGAAATAAAACTCGCGAAAATGGCTGAAATCATCAAATCCTATCCCAACGAGCATTTCTTGCTTATCGGTGCATCCGACAGTAAGACGGGTACACCTCAACGCAACATGGTTCTCAGTACCAACCGTTGCGATGCATGCTACCACATCCTCGTCAATAAATTTGGTGTCAATCCTGCCCAATTGACCCGTATCTATCTGGGCAGCATCGCCGATTTCGAGCCCTACGAATTAAACCGTTCCACCACCATCATCATGGACCACCCGAAAGTGATAATAGAATTCAACAAACTTAAAATCAGAAAATAAAAAAATATCACTAACCATCATGTCAATACAATCCCCCAACAGAATATTTTGTGCAGCCATTATGGCAGGATGCCTGCTTTTAGGCAATATCCTTATGGCACAGAACCCGACACACCGGAGCTCCAAAACAGAAACAGACGAACAATATACCCAAGATATCGGATGGTTATTGACACCGTTCTCCGACAACTGGTTCCTACAAGTGGAAGGTGGTGGCAATATCTATTATGGTTTCGAAGACCGCCTCGGTATGTTCAGCGACCGCATCACCAGCAGTATCGCGATGAATTTGGGACACTGGATATATCCTATGCTGGGAATCCGCGCTGGTGCCAGTTACGGACAAATGCATGGATTTATATCCAAAATATCTTATGATAAATATCACCCGTGGTACGGACATGGATGGCAGGAATACATCAAAGGCGTCGGTTTAGGCGGCCACTACTGGACATACGACAAGAACAACAAACTCTACATACAGAAATGGGAGTATGTTAGTGCCAACCTCGATGTCATACTGAATATTAACTTTAAACGACAAAAGGCAATCCAAACCTATGGATACCTCGGTATAGGTCTAAATATGGGAACCACCGAGGATGCTGTCAATCCTGTCAGCAATACTGTAGAATCGCCGTGGTACAACGACCCCAATCGAGCCATTGATGTTCATGGTGGTTTGATAGGTCAAGTGCAATTGAATCAACATTTCAACATATACGGCGACCTACGTTTCACGATGTATGAAGGTAAATTCGACCGAGAAGTAATAGAAGCCGTGGAACATGGGTTTCGATTTGAGGACTACGGTCTGCAGGGTCATCTCGGTGTTGGCTACAAATTCCACTTCAGCAGGCCAGAGACACGTCTGGCATGGTACCGCCAGCATATCGACAATAGCGTCACAGACATCACCCAAGTACCTGATTACGTATATGCCACCCATCAGGTAAAATTCAATACCGTTACCTATATAGACACTATCTTCATCTACGACACCTTAACAAAATACTCGACAAAATTCGACTCTATTGCTATTCTGCGTTCTCGCAAATATGCTCAGCAAGCCATCGTCAACCAGAAGTCCGACTTCGATCAACACTACAACAACTACTCGCTTGACGACATCCTTAACCGACATCTGCTACCTTACGAGATTGTGTTCTTCGAAATAGGCAAAAATGAGGTTCGCAGCAGCGAATCCATCAAAATCGCCAAGATGGCTGCCCTCATGAAGGCACTACCCGATTACAGATTCCTCATCATCGGGTCGTCAGATGCAGCCACCGGTTCAGCCGAACACAATCAAGAGTTGAGTACTTTACGTAGCGAAGCCGTCTACAAAATCCTGACCAGTGAATATGGCATACGTCCCGCACAGCTGCAACGCATCTATATGGGCGGTATACGTGACTTCAAGCCCTATGAGCTGAACCGTGCTACGGTCATTATCATGTACCATCCCAAAGTGATTGAGGAGTTCAATAAGCTGAGCGACACTTACGGCAAATAGCAATTACAGTCCCCGTCTTTAATCATAGCCCTTCATACGCGGGAGCCGAGATGAAAATACTGGTTGTCCACAATGACTATGGTCAATACAGCGGCGAGGAAGCCGTAGTGGACCAGTTCATTGCCGACTATCGCGAACACGGCTATATGGTGGAGGTATTTCGTCGGAGTTCCAGTACTAGCCGCAATACACTGAGAGGTAAAATCCATGGATTCTTCAGCGGCATATATAGTGTTTCGGGAGTACGCACCATGAAACGCATACTCCTCCAGTACCGTCCCGACGTAGTCCACATCCACAACCTCTATCCCTTTATATCCCCCCCGGCCCTCTTTGCCTGCCATAAAGCCGAGATTCCGGTGGTGATGACAGTGCACAACTATCGGTTAATGTGTCCCACTGGACTCTTCCTCCGCGACGGACACCCGTGCGAAGCATGCCTCCAACATCACTCCGAATGGCGGTGCCTATGGCACAACTGCGAGAAATCTTTGTTGCGCTCGCTGGGTTATGCCGCCAGGAACACTGTGGCACGACAATGGCGCATTTACACACGATGTGTGGACTATTTCTGCTGTCTCACCAACTTTCAGCAGCGGAAATTGGCAGAATACGGCATTGACACCGAAAAACTGCGAGTATTTCCCAATTACATCAATATCTCCTATCCTCCAGCACATGAAATGGGCAACACCACACAAAAACGTTTTGTGGGCTACGTGGGGCGGCTGAGTTACGAGAAAGGTTACGACTTGTTGTTGGAGATTGCACGTCGACACCCAGAGATACCCTTTCGCCTGGCAGGAACATTCCGTGAAGGGAATATCATCTGCGACCTGCCAAACGTGACATTATGCGGACCATTGGACAAAGAACACTTGTCAATATTCTACCAAGAATCCGCATTTATCGTTATCCCCAGCCGATGCTATGAAGGATTTCCCATGGTACTACTGGAAGCGTCAATCCACAAGAAACCCTGCATAGCGCCCAACCAGGGGGCGTTCCCTGAACTTATTCATAAAGGCGAAGCCGCCACTGGCTTGCTGTTCTCCCCTGGAGATATAGAAAATTTGGAACAGCAGGTGGTGAAACTTTGGAACAACCCAGAACAAATCGACCTGTGGGGAGCTAAAGCATACCATAATGTAACCACATACTACAACAAAGCAGTCATTAACGCACAGTGGTTTGATTTCATAGAGTCAATCGCCATACGGAAACACACACAGAAAACATGAAACGTGTCGTCATCGATGTCAACTCAGCCATTCCCTATTATGTACGGGGATGGGCTTCAGGCATAGGCAACACCACCATATCCCTAGTATCGGCACTGGACAAGATTGACAACCTACCTTTCGAAATACTACTCTATTCCCAGAACACCAAAGGTGTCAGCGCAAAACGGATGGGCACCCGATTCCCTTGTCGCCATCTATACTACCCATATAGAGAGAAATGGAATCATGCACTAAGCAAGACACCCATTCGCGAACTTCTCACCGGCTACGACCTTTACCATATTCCCCATAACTTTGACTGGGTGCACTGTGCCGACCGAACCCTCATCACTCTTCACGATGCACTATGCTTCAGCTACCCAGAAGCGGAATTAGACCACACTTTCGCACGGAAACATTACCCCAAATTAGCTAAAAAATGTCGGGGAATCATTACTTGCTCCGAGTCCTCCAAACGTGAGATAATACAATACATGGATATTCCCGAGAAGAAGATAGACGTTTGTTATTGGGGCATTGACGATACATTGTTCCATCCTGCTGATACAAAAGACCAACCACTATATAACCAACCCTACTTTCTTGCAGTGTCTTGCAGTCGAGGAAGAAAGAATACCCCCATGCTCCTACGGGCTTATGAGAAGTTTGCCCGACAAAACCCCAGCCATTATTTAGTAGTGGTGGGTGCAAAAACCATCAGTAGCAACACTCTTTTGCAGACAAATCTTTCTATATCCAAGCGAGTGGTTTTTCTCAACGATGTTAGTGAACAAACGCTAGTGAACCTATACCAACATGCCACCGCTACATTTTTCCCTTCCCGACACGAGGGTTTTGGCTTGCCAGTGCTGGAATCAATGGCATGTGGTACTCCTGTAGTCACTTGTCCCAATAGTTCATTGCCTGAAGTTGGAGGAGACGCTGCATTATACATAGACCCTGATGATATGGATGGAATGGCTTCTCTCATGGAGCATTTCGAAAACGGCGACTATGATAGGTCCACACTACAGGAACGCTGTCTTTCCCAATCTGCAAAATTCTCACCGGAGCATTGTGCACAACAAACCCTCGGCATCTACGAAAAATATCTATAACGCACATGACGACCGTATTAGTAGCCATTCCATGCCTTAAAATAGGAGGAACAGAGATACAGACACTACGACTTGTCGAAGCCCTGGTACGAGATGGGTATCGTGTGGTAACGGTGTGTTACTTTGAATATACCACCCACATGGTGCAGCGATTCCAATCTGCAGGCAGTCACGTTGTCTGTCTTTCGGTATATGGTACCAGACCTGCTGGCGCAAAGGCGCAATGGAGATTTCTCAAGGACGGCTTACGCAGAGTAGTACGCGAATATCATCCCGACATAGCGCATGTGCAGTATATGGCACCTGGGGCAATGCCCATCCTTATTCTTCGCCGATTAGGTGTAAAAACCATATTGGCAACATCGCATACCATGTCCGATATTTACAAGAAACTATATCTACTCCATTTTATCCAACGTCGCACATTGCGCGCCTTTACCTGTATCACCCAGACAGCAGAAAAGAGCTACTTCGGTACATCCCAACTGTATACAGAAGACACACAACTGAAGCGACACAACCATTTCACCATTTACAATACGCTACCACCTAACTACCAAATTACAAAACGTCCTTCCTGCAATCATCCTCTGACAATAGGTTTCGTAGGACGATTGACAGGTATCAAAGGAGCCGATATTGTCATTCCCGCTTTTGCACAGTTTAAACAGACGCATCCAGACGCAAAACTAAATATTGTAGGCGACGGCGCTCTGAAAGAACAAATGCTGCAACAACAAGCAGAGTTACATCTGGAAAACAGCATCGTCTGGACAGGAGAACAGCACCACGAACGGTTGCCACAAATATATCAACAGATGGACATCGTGTGGATTCCTTCACGCAGTGAGGGATTTGGTCTGACTGCCATTGAAGCTATGGCTAATGGCTGTGTAGTAATAGCATCACATACTGGGGGACTCCCCGAAATCATCAACAATGATAACTTGTTGTTCACCCCGGATGATATATCTGACCTGCTACAAAAAACAAACAACTCCATACCCATGCTCCATACCTTGAGCGAGGCGCTGACCAAACGCGCAGAGGATTTTCAGTTCGATTCCTATCAGTCCCTCATAACTAACTTATACCACAAACTATAACGCCATACTCACGTGGGCAATATTATCAATATTATAGCATTCCTCATCCTGAACGCTACGTTCCTGGTGTTCATGTTCCGCTATAGTGCACGACTGAAGAACCCACTAAACAGCAGCAAATTTCTGCTGCTTGAAGGGCCGGAGATGTTTCTCGTCATTCTATTCGCCACCGGTACCTTGGCTCTATCCTCTTCGGGGGGAGGGCAAGGCACAGGTAGTGGTCTCAACTTGCAAGCAATCCGATTGGCTCTTTTGGAAGCATTATTGGTGATGTCCTATTTCATGGCTTCTCATAAACCTACATGGGGCATCGGCACTATTTCCTATCTTGTCTATATGATATGGCTGCTATACAGCATGACATACTCTGGAGCTGGACAATACGGATGGCGGTACATACTGAAATACATCTATCCCTTACTCATTATGCTAAGCGCATCTGCCATCGTGCGTGATGAGGAGGTCTTTCTAGCCATCTGCGTGTGGACACGACGCGTTGCAGTGTGCAGCTTATTTGTATTTTTCTTTCCTTTCGTCAACCGCATCATCGGTGGACTTTTCTGGTATGCCACGGCCCTGAGTATACATTATGTTATCATTATATGCATATCATTGGCCCTCTATTTCTTTTATGGGAAAGACATAAAAGATCTAATCTTGGCAATCATATTTGTGTTCCCTTGTATTTTTATGGTGCATCGCACTGGATTGCTGGCGACCTTTGGAGCAATTGCAGTATTTTGTTTCTACAAATATAAGTGGATCTCACTACCATATATTGCGGGAGTTCTTGCTATCGGTTTAGGCATTGTATTCTATGTACCCAGTTTCCACAACAAAATGTTCTGGAAAGATAAAGAAAATACCCTAACTGTAGCAGATCTGCGCGAAGGAAATATCAGCGAAGAAGACATTCGAAACAATGGACGTGAAGCCGTATGGGAAATGCTCAAGGAGGAATTCTATTATGGACATGAATTAAAAGGATCTGGCATAGGTAGCTGCCAAAAATTCTTATATGCCAATCCCACCATTGTCAAACAAACACATGGTGATTATGTTCAGATGAAATGCGACACGGGCGATATTGGCATGGGATTGTATATACTGATTGCTGTGATGGTTATTGTACACTGCTTCATAGTGAATGTAAAACCCAGTAATCCAGATTACATAAAATGTTGCGCAATTATAGTGGCTTCGTCACTCGTAGGTAACTATTTTGCCATGTACAGCGACAATGCGGTAACATATACGATGGCAACCACGGGCTATCCTTTTGGACTCTATGGTGCGATGCTGGGCATGCTTAACAAATACAAATCAACCGTATGAACTTGCTTACAACATCGATAAAAAACAAGCTCAAGAATCAGATGCCCAGATTCTTTGAAAAGCTCCGCCATACCAAATCCAAACTTGCATTACACTGGTGCGCCCGCCCTGTATATTCATCAGGGGTCACTAGACACAAAAGAAATCCGCAACTAATTGTATCTCTAACCACTTATCCTGCAAGAATACGTCTCGTCGAACAAACCATTCGTTCCCTACTCCATCAATCACTCCGAGCCGACAGTGTTGTATTATGGCTGAGCGAAGAACAATTCCCTCAAAAAGAAGGGGATCTCCCCGAATCACTGCTATTATTAAAAAAGTGTGGACTTGTCATTGACTGGTGCGACAATCTGAAATCATATAAGAAATTAATTCCTTCGTTGCAGAAATATCCTAATGATATTATTGTGACAGCAGACGATGATATTATTTATTGGCCTAGCTGGCTAAAGGTCCTATATAAGGAGCATCTCCGCCACCCCACCGTTGTAATAACCCATCGATGTCACAAAATAATACTTGATCAACATGGAGATCCTCTACCCTACCTACAATGGAAATTAAGCAACAACTGTTCTATCCCATCCTATTCAAACTTTCTTCTTGGAGGTAGCGGCACTCTATTTACTCCCAATAGCTTATACAAACCCGACATCCTCAATAAATCAACATTTACCAACTTGGCTCCAACAGCTGACGACGTTTGGTTTTGGGCCATGACAATTTTGAATGGCACACCGATAATGACGTGCCCCCAAAGGAATACCGCTTTTACCGAAAATCCTTGTGTCAACCAATGCGACTCACTCATGGTGGTTAACCATAATGGTGGCAACGACCGCCAACTACGCAATGTGCTCGAACACTATCCACAACTCAAAATCCTATTAAAGGAAGAATGGGAGCAAACACAGATACCATGATAAGCATTGTTATCCCTCTTTACAATAAAGAGAGGACTATCGGCAGGGCCGTAACGTCTGTCTTGGCACAGACATACCATGACTATACAATCATCATCGTTGACGATGGCTCAACCGACAATAGTGCTTCTATAGTAAATCAACTTAACGACGCTCCCATACGGCTATTCAGCCAATCAAACCAAGGAGTATCGGCAGCACGAAATAGAGGCATCGCAGAATCTACATCAGAATGGATTGCTTTCTTAGATGCTGATGACGAATGGCATCCGAATCTTCTGGAAGAATACACACGGCTGGCAACACTATATCCTCAATGTAACGTTGTGGCATCCGCCTACGGATATCGAGATGCTACCGGGAAATACAAGTCACTAACATTGAACCGCCTTCCTTTTGAAGGAACCAATGGAATATTATCCAATTATTTTGATGTCGCTGCGCACTCAAATCCCCCCATCTGCTCCAGCAGCATCATGGTAAGGAAACAATCGTTACTTGCCATAGGAGGATTTCCCACAGGCATACGACAAGGCGAAGATTTGCTTACATGGGCAAAGCTGGCCATTCACAACCAGATTGCCTACACGACACAGTGCCTATCAACCTTCTACCCTGAACGAGTCTCATATTATGGGCAACCATCGCGCATTCCCGAATCAAATGATCCGGTCGGATATGAGCTGGAGAAGTTACTAAACAATCATCCCAACATATCAGGACTAAGATCCTACGTCGGTCATTGGCATAAAATGCGCGCCTCAATATTTCTACGGCTGCCAGGATACCGCTCTCACGCGACGAACGAAATAACGCAAGCCATGCGATACCTGTCAGACCATAGAAAATTACATTTATACAAGTCATTGCTACTACTACCCTATAAGATTCGCATGAAACTGTTTGAAACGATAGGTTGACCGCCTATTCAATTCCTACCACCCAATGCCTGCCCCCATCTGTCTTTTTGTCTATAACCGCCCTGCCGAAACCGCACGTTTATTGAATGCCTTACATCAATGTCCGGAATCTACAGCAAGTACCCTATATATTTTTTCTGATGGGCCCAAAACCGATACAGACAAAGCCGATGTAGACCAAGTACGGGATCTATTATCAAACATTGACGGTTTTGCAAGAATCCACATCTTCTCAAAGGATACCAATGTGGGGCTATCCGCTTCCATAATACATGGTGTATCCACCATACTGAAAGAGCATGACTCTGTCATCGTGTTGGAGGACGACCTGGAGATGGCTCCTGACTTTCTAACCTTCATGAACAAAGCTCTTGAAACGTATAAAGAACGACATGATATATGGTCCATCTCTGGATACACTCCAAATATACCCATTCCCGCCGATTACCCTTATGATGTATTCCTCGTCCAGAGACCACAATGCTGGGGGTGGGCCACATGGGGTGACCGCTGGGAGCTAATTGATTGGAATGCCAAACAGTCATCAATCCTAAGCAACAGGAAACAACGCAGAAGTTTTAACCAAGGGGGTAACGATCTTTATCGCACTCTTGATATGTGGCAGCATGGACGCATAGACACATGGGCGATACGCTGGGTGTTTGCTGCATGGCTACAACATTGCTGGACAGTCAACCCTATTCATTCAAAGATAAAAAATACTGGGTTTTCTACCGCTGCCACACACCATGGATGGCACGACTGCCGACACATTGTGGAACTTAACTACCTACAAGACAAACATACCGAATTTATATCCGATATTCATGCAGATCCAAGAATATGCAAATCGTTTAAACGCCACCATGACCTCGGTATCATTAGCAGCATTGGATACTTCATGCGCCGATATGGGCTGGGCTATCACTTTGCCAAACGTATTTTAGGAACCCGCTTAAGATAAATCCCGCCTATCAAATTTAAGTAATATCATAGGTCTCCAACATTAAAACTTGCTGATTTGTTCTACATCATATCAAAAATTCTAAAAGTATTCCTTTTCCCTTGGACATGGATTATCGGATTGCTGCTTATTGCTATCTTTCTGCAAGATCGCAAACATCGCAACAAAGTGCTTATCATAGCACTGGGGATATTTATCATCTTTACAAATCAGCCCTGTCTGCAACTATGCCAATACTGGACTACAAAATCATATTGCAGCCAAACCGACCCAGACCGATATTATCCTGTAGTCGTCGTGATGGGGGGCTTTGGCCAGATGAATACAAGTACTGGCCAACTAAATCCATATAACGACCGGGGTGGACGGCTATACGAACCTTTACGCCTGCAGAAAATGGGGATTGTCGGACGGATTCTCATCAGTGGAGACCAGACCATAGCAATTGACAAAAGCGGAAATTCAACGGAGAAGATATTCCGAAATTATCTGCATGGATTCGGCACACCTGACAGTTGCATCATTTCCGAACCATACGCTCGCAACACTCAAGAAAATGCCGCCTACAGCATTGCCATTCTTGACTCATTGGGCTACACTCCCAGAGATTGCCTACTTGTTACCTCAGCCACTCACATGAAACGTGCACATGACTGCTTTGCTGCTCTTAACTGGCCTTTGGACGCATACGCTGTCAACATATATCCTAAACCAAGCCATTTGCAATTAAAGAATTTCATGCCGAGCTATGAGGTCGCCACCAATTGGCAAGAATTGCTCAACGAATGGTTTGGAAATATCATCTACAAGATTGTCGGCTATAAATAGCATACTCCCCTCCAATGCAACCCATTGTCACTTTTGCCATACCCTGTTACAATGTCGAGCGCTGTGTCGAACATTGCATAACCTCCATCATGCATCCCGACATACTGGGCAAGGTCGAGATTCTATGCATTAACGATGGTTCCACCGACAATACTTCCACCCTGCTTCACAAATATGAAGACCAACACCCTGACATGATACGAGTCATTGACAAGGAGAATGGCGGATGGGGTACAGCAATTAATCTGGCCATGCGTGAGGCAAAAGGGATGTATTTCAAAGAGATTGATGCCGACGATTGGGTAGAAACCACCAACCTTCCCGTATATATAAAACTCTTAGAAGAGACAGAATGTGACTATGTGGCGACCGATTATGCAGAATACTGGCAAAATGAACATGTTCTACATCCGCATACATATCAGACACAGATTTATAATCGTGTACTTGATATGAGCACCTTCTGGAAAGACTATCCCGACGCGTGGGGCTTTCCTATACACGCCATTACTTATCGTACGGAATTTATTCAAAATATAGATTTGACCGTCGGAGAGCGTTTCTATGGCGACATTGAGTATATCATTCGGACGTTACCTTTTATACACAATCTAATTGTGCTCCCTGTCATTGTAACCATCTACTTCCGCGGTAGCAACACGCAAAGTACAAGCACCGCCGGTTACAAGAAACATTATCGGGATTTTGTCGCCTTGTCTCAACGGCTCATCGATTTTTATTCCCACCTCCCCGAATTACCTATGCAACTCCGTGAGTTAATCACCAATACCGTCTATGGATCTGCCATCCGTTCCTACGAACTTATGATGTCAACTGAATTCGCAGGACGGAATAAAGGAATCCAACAAGAGCTATCCGCGTATGATACATGGTTGAAGAACGCAAACATTAACATCTATCGCAATTGTAATAATGCAAAAAAACATGGAATACGATATATTTTGTTTTGGCGGCTATTCCACTTTAATATTCTAACGCTTCGCGTTCTACTCAACAAAAGACACGCATAGCCACCATATCAGTGTAGCAACCTATACATTCAGAATATCCAATTGATACCAAAAATCATACATTACGTCTGGTTAGGACATGGCACCCAGTCCGATACTATCAAAAAATGCATTGGAAGCTGGCATGATATCCTGGCTGATTATGAAATCAAATGTTGGGATGAATCTTCATACGATATTTCTTCCGCACCGACATTCGTAAAAGAGGCCTACAGTAGTCATCAATGGGCCTTTGCAGCCGACTACGTTCGGCTATGGGCACTGAATCAATACGGAGGCATCTATCTTGACACAGATGTGGAAGTTCGGCGGTCTCTGGATTCCTTTCTCCATTATCGACTGTTTATGGGGACACAGACATTCCTGACACAAACAGATAAGCGGACAACACGGCTCAACACCAACTTGTCTATCGGTGTAATTGGATGTGAAGCCCAGCACCCTTACATCCAAGAGTGTATTCATTACTTTGACAATATTGGATTCATCGACAAAAAAGATTCAACAAAAGTCTCAAATTATGACATGGCGGAGTTGTTAAAATCCTTTGGGTACGAAAACAAAGACCTGCGCCAATCCTTATCCGAAGGAATTGAGATTTTCCCTTCCACTGTCTTCGCAGACCGTGTCTCCCCTTCATCCTCAGCAGAATGCTACACTTACCATTGGGGGGAAATGTCATGGTTTTATCCTAAAGAAAGAGGACTCTTTTACAAGATATGCTGGCATCTTAATCTAATGCGGCTCTATCACTGGATTGAACAAATCAGACAGAAATGACCTCCCCATTACTCAGTGTCTGCATCGTTACTTATAATCAAGAATTCTATATCCAAAGAGTTCTCGAAAGCGCTATTGCACAACAGACTGACTTCGCGTATGAGATTGTAGTTGGAGAGGACTGTTCGTCTGATGGCACCCTACACATATGTCAAGATTTTGCCAAACGATACCCTGAGAAAATCCGTCTACTTCCCTCCCCTGAACACAATCTAGGTCTCAATCAAAATTTTCTTCGCACTTTTCGGGCCTGCCAAGGAAAATATATCGCATATCTTGAAGGAGATGACTCGTGGATTACTTCGGATAAACTACAGAAACAGGTCAATATCCTGGAGGAGAATCCTGATGTGGTCTTGGTCCACACCAATTGTAAAGTATGGGATGTTAAGCATAATACCATTTCCGACCATCTTATTCAGTATGAAGGAGTGTGCGTCCGAGAGAAACAATCAGGTATCAGCGGCGTCATCGCTGAGTTCGAAGGCCACTTCAGACATATAAAAACATCGACATGCGTCTATCGACGGGCCATACTGGAAAAAATTCTACGTGACGATGAATACGCCTATTCCAACAAAGAATTCCCTGCACAAGATTTCCAGCTCTTTCAGGACATGGCCTATAACGGACGCTTCGCTTTCATTGACGAAGACACGACAATGATTGCCCTGACAGACTCTCTCTCCGTGAATAGCGATACTTCTAAGCAGTTTCAGTACCGAGAAGGGTTCAATAAAATCGGCATATACTATATCAATAAATATCATATCGGGCGAGATGTTGCACAAATATGGATGCAGAAGGAACTCCACTGGCATCTTAATTTCGGCATGCACCATCCCGAACACTCAGCTGCCATTGAGCAAATAATGGATGTGGCTAGAACTAATGGCTACCGCGTACCGCTTACGCAACGGCTACTGCTGTTCCTTCTACGGCATCCACGAATCCGCAGCATAGTATATCCTCTCTACCAAAAGTATTACACTATACGCGAATCATGAAGCTTTGCATTGTCTCTGCTGGCGATTTCTTTTCCAACTATGGTGGAGGGCAGGTGTATGTCCGCAATCTTGTTGACGAAATTATCCTCCACCACACGGAGGTTGCATTGTCTGTAATCTCATACAACAATACTTTACCCTCAATACTTCGGGAAAGAGTGTACCATAACACTATAGTATATGAGTGCAGCACACATGACGAGACGCAGGCGTTGATACAAAAGTTACAACCAGACATCATTCATACACATGGTGAAAAAGCATTTATTGCCAAACTATGCAAAGACATGGGCATTCCGTGTGTCATCACCGCACACCATGGAGGAATACTCTGTCCCGCTGGTGGATTGCTTACTTATAAGGACAAGATATGCCACGACAAATCCTGCCATGAGAAATGCCTACCCTGCTACCTACGCAACATCCGTACGGGACTATTCTGGTACCCTCTGTTGAGACATATTCGAGAGGACAGATATATCCGTTTGGGTAAACGTTTACATAACCTACACTTTATACCCTTCATTACCCCTATCGGAGAAGCCGCAATGGCTATTCGAGAGAAAAACAATCAATGGCAGACCATCCATGAAAATGCCGATATAATTATAGCTCCTTCACATGCCATTGCAGACAGTATGATTCTGAATGGTGCCACACCGAAGAAAATACATGTCGTACCTCACGGAATTCCGACACACAATTGGAGTACCACAGAAACGAATAACATCCAACCGCCTATACAGTTCTACTACATAGGGCGTATTTGTCATGAGAAAGGTATCCATATATTATTACAAGCGTTCAGCCAATTAACCCATCACAACATCAAACTCCACCTAATAGGCACCGGAAGTAAAAAGACCGAACGCATCTATATGAACAAGCTTCAGAAGAGATATCAGCATGACAAGCGCATCATTTGGCATGGGCCAATCCCGTCTGATCAAGTATCCGAAGTGATTCGACCATATCATGTATTGATTCATCCCACTATATGTATGGAGGTTTTTGGTCTAACTATTGCAGAGGCACTTGCTCAAAACAAATATGTCATCGCCACACGATGTGGTGGCGCTGAAATGCAAATTCAGGATACCAAAAATGGAATCCTTGTCAGCCCAAACAATGTGGAGGAACTACAAGCCGCTATGGAGGAATATCTCATACATCCACGCATCTCCAACGCTCCTGTCACATCAATAATGCAGCATGTGAATGAATTATTTACATGTTACAATAAGTTGTTCGAACAGCGTTAACTCTCTCCTATGGGGTTCAGCTATAATTCTTTTATTAACTACCTTCGACGACATCCTGGGTACATACCCCATTTTTTCTGCGACCTATGCCGCGTATACTGGCGCAAAGTCCTAGGAGAAACAATCATTGTTATCACTACCGAGAGCGAGGGATTGGGAGGATACCTATGGATTCGCAACTACTACAAACTTATCCGTGATTTCTATACTCCCAAACGCTGCTGCATCATCCTTGCGGGCATGTCCGGTTGGAGCGAATTTGTCTCACAAGTCGATGCTAACCTAATTGATGTCTATCGTCCTTTTGAAAGTTGCGACCAACCTAAAAAGATGGAGAGCTTATTCTTTAAGTTCTTTACCGCCAATGTATTCATCAACTTCAGAACAATTCTCCATCCACACCTTGTCAAGGCAGACAAATACATATACGGCAAAGGAGCCAACATACTTCATTGCTTCTATGAAGATGCAAATAATGAGACTATCCAGCAACTAGTTTCATTACCCAGAAATTTCAAACATACACTTCCAATTTTCCCTATTACTGACGCCGCACGCAAAAAAGCTTTGGAACATCCTTATGTGGTAGTGGTAGAGAGAGGAAACACGCAAGGTGCATTCTCAGATACTCAGCTGAAAAGCATCCTAACGTACATATCCAACATGGGATACAATATTTTCTTTAACGGATCAATTGAAAGAGTACTTCAACTGAATCAAAAATCTGTTCATACCAAAATCATTGACGGCTACAGGTACCCCATACGGGAGTATGCCTATGTTATGTCTCATACAGTAATGGTAATTACACCGAACACTTTGATGTACCATTATGCCGTACAATTAAACACTCCTTGTATTGTGGTCAGCGTAAACGAATATGCTACCATCAAGCAAAACAATCCAAAACAAATAGCCATTTACAATCCAGAATTAGCAAAGTCTATCTCTATCGGAAAACAGGAAGAGTATGTTCCTATTCCCAACATATCCATTCCTAGTATTAACAACAAAGACATCCTATCGGCTATTCAACTATTAACTGAGCAATATGAATAGACTACAATCGATAGACCTTATAAAAATCATTGCCATGTTTGGCGTCATTGCTCTCCATGCCACAATGCCTTACGTCATACCTGGTAAGACAGGACTGGCAGACATTGTGTATGACACTGGCGTCATCTCCATTCCTTTGTTTTTTATGGTCACTGGATTCTTGCTGTTACCGCGAAATAACATCTCCATAGTAAGCTCCTTAAAGAAAATACTTGGCTTTATACGCTTCATCGTCACCATTGTTTTTATCGGCTGGTTATGTTATTCTATAGTGTTCGGATTCTCTTGGGACACACTCATACGATGGCTGACTGGCACTTTCACTACCCACGGTCCTTTCGGCGTATTCTGGTACTTGTGGGCCATCTGTATCTGCTATCTGCTGCTACCTCTCCTGAACTATCTTTTTATATGCAAACCCAACACATACATCTCCCTTTTCTTAGTATTGTGGCTATTCTGCATCTGCATCTTTTCCTATACCCTCCAGGGCGGAAAATGGGAATTGCAAGTTCCTGCTGTGCTCCGTGTCTGGAATTCAATACTATATTTCATGTTAGGAGGATTATTGAGCCGGGTTAACTACAAGGTTCCTTTATGGCTCCCTATTGTGATGTATCTTGCCACTCTATGCTATATAGAATACTTTGGCAAACCAATAAACAACGAGTATGCATCCACGTTCTATTGTTCCGTCCCTGTGACAGTATTGTGTACTTCACTATTCATTTATTTGAAGAACAAAACAATAGAGAACAATCGGATCATCGCAACACTATCCACGCTCTTTCTTCCTGTTTATGCCACACATAACGTCATCATTGTGTTTTTTCCACATTTTTACGATACTATCCCTATCATAGCCCCATTGGTAAATCTCATAGTTGTCAGTATCCTATCAGTTGCAATGAGTTATGTAATAATAAAAGTCCCTTACATCAACAAACTATTCAGAGTTTGAAAGATAGCGTTCTCATGGCATATTTATCATCTCACTACCATCTGTTTATAGAATAATATATATTTAATAGTCGCTTTCTCAAATTATTTTCGTATCTTCGCCATTCCCAATTGCTTTGTCCGGAGACAGAAAAACTCTCCGAATAAGATGGTATATAATCATTTGCATTAAAAATTAGAATAAAATAAAATAATAAAAAAAATGAAAATTTACCAGACCTCCGACATCCGCAACATCGCCCTCGTAGGCGGTGCCAAATCCGGCAAGACCTCCATGGCCGAAGCCATGGCTTTTTGTGGCGGCCTCATCAACCGTCGTGGCAGCGTGGACAACAAGAACACCATCAGTGACTATCGTGACATCGAACTCGACCGCAAATATTCCGTCGAGACCACCCTTATGTACACCGAGTTCGGTGGAAAGAAGGTAAACATCCTTGATGTACCTGGCTTTGCCGACTATCAAGGTGAGCTTGATGCCGCTCTTAACGTAGTTGAAGCCGCTATCGTGGTGGTTAACGCCCAGAGCGGCGTCGAGGTCGGCACCGAGATTGCCAACCGTTATGCCACCAAACTCGACACCCCGATGCTTTTCGTCATCAACCATCTTGACGCCGAGAAAGCCAACTTCGACGAAAGTGTCAACCAACTTAAGGACTTCTTTGGTGGAAAATGCACAGTGCTGCAGTTCCCAACCAATCCCGGTCTGGGATTCAACCAGGTGGTTGACATCGTAGCCAACAAGATGTACACCTTCACCGATGGTAAATACACCGAAGCTGACATTCCCAGTCAATATGCTGACAAGGCCGAAGAGATGCGCATGGCTCTCGTAGAGGAAGCCGCCGCTGCTGACGACGAATTAATGGAAAAATACTTTGAGAACGGTGACCTTACTGCTGAAGAGCTCACCAAAGCCCTGAAACTCGCCATCGATAAGCGCGACCTCTTCCCCATCCTCTGCACCAGCGCCAAAGAAAACTTCGGCGTTAACCGTCTGCTGGAATTCGTCTGCCAGAACGTCCCTGCTCCCAACGAAGTGGCCAACAGCAAGAAGACAAAAGGTGGCAAGGAACTCAAATGCAACAGTGCCAACCCCACAGTGGCTTTCGCCTTCAAGAGTGCCAAAGACAAAAACCTCGGTGAAATCACCTACCTCCGCATCTACGACGGCGAACTGGCCGAGGCACAGGATGTCATCAACACCTGCAACCAAAGCAAGGAACGCGTCAGCCAAGTACTTGTATGCAGTGGCAAAGATCGTCAGCGTATCGAAAAAGCATGCTCCGGCGATATCATCTGCACCATCAAGCTGAAAGACGTCAAAATCAACCATACCCTGACCACTCCGAAAAATGCCGACGATGTTGTCACTGAGATTGAGTTCCCGACACCTGTCTACCAAGTTGCCGTCAAGGCCGCCAACAGCAATGATGATGAAAAAGTTGGTGCTGCACTAAAGGACCTCGTGACCTACGACAAAGCCCTCACTCTGGAAAACAGCCGCGAGCTACGCCAGGTCATTCTTGGATGCCAGGGTGAGCTCCACCTCAACACCGTGAAGTGGTACTTTGAGAACCAGTACAAGCTGGCTGTCAACTTCACCGCCCCCAACATCCCCTACCGCGAAACCATCACCAAGAGCGCCGAGGCAATGTACCGCCACAAGAAACAGTCGGGTGGTAGCGGCCAGTTCGGCGAGGTTCACATGCTCATCGAGCCCTATTTCGATGGCATGCCCAACCAGACCAAGTACCCCATCCGCGACACCCAGGAGTATCCGCTGGAGTGGGGCGGCAAGCTGGTCTTCAACAACTGCATCGTGGGTGGATCCAT
>JAEEGL011408499.1_pt1 | contig 52143 bp, 53 predicted proteins | sample 9134231 | NCBI WGS metagenome assembly JAEEGL01 (sample SAMN16246548, study PRJNA631951) | gut metagenome | biome: gut microbiome; feature: rumen; material: fiber-attached | host: Bos | place: Iran: Karaj | collected 2018-10
GTTACTTTTTGAACAATATTAGCACTTGATAATTTTAATCCAATAACAGCAGTTCCAGCGTCATTGTGAGCAACCATGCTTCTTTCTTTTTCAGTATATTTCTTACTTACTTTAGCAGGTCCCATTAATACTCGGTCAGTTGCTTCATCAATTTCTGGTAATGTAATTAAATCTTTATTACGACGAACAGCAAGTAAGGCTGCTTCATTTAATAAGTTTTCAAGATCGGCACCACTAAATCCTGGTGTTCTTTTAGCTAAAGCTTTTAGACTAACATTTTTATCTAAAATCTTATTTCTTGCATGAACTTCAAGGATTTCTTCACGACCTTTAACATCAGGTAAATTAACTGTTACTTGTCTATCAAAACGTCCTGGTCTTAATAATGCTGGATCAAGAACATCAGCACGGTTTGTTGCAGCAATAATGATAATACCTTCATTAGTACCAAAACCATCCATTTCCGTTAATAATTGGTTAAGGGTTTGTTCACGTTCATCATGTCCTCCACCTAAACCAGTTCCACGTTGACGACCAACTGCATCAATTTCATCAATAAAGATTAGACATGGAGCGTTAGCTTTAGCTTGTTTAAACATATCACGTACACGACTAGCACCTACACCAACGAATAATTCTACGAAATCAGATCCACTAATATAATAGAATGGAACGTTTGCTTCACCAGCTACAGCACGAGCAAGTAACGTTTTACCTGTTCCTGGAGGACCAACTAATAGTACTCCTTTAGGAATTCTAGCTCCAAGTTTTTGGAATCTCTTTGGACTTTTTAAGAAATCAATAAGTTCTTTAACTTCTTCTTTTTCTTCTTTAAGCCCAGCAACATCTTTAAATGTTACTTTATTTCTACTATCAGATAATTTAGCTTTACTCTTACCAAAATCAAATGATTTAGCAGCTCCACCAGCTTGTTTAGTAAGGAATAAGTATCCAAGTACTAATATCAAAATAAGTGGAAAGAAATTTAAGAAGATTGCTAAGAAAGTACTTGAAGAAGGATCTTTATAAACTGTTATTTTATAATCATATTTTTCATAACCATCAACAATATCTTTAATAACCTCTTCTGATAAAGGTGTTGTTACCGTAAAGGTTTCATCTTCACCATAAGATTTTAATTTACCTTCAATGTAATAAACCCCACCATCTCTACTTGGTGTTACTTCCATTTCTGCTACTTCACCATTTGCAATGGTATTCATAAGTTCATTATATGTTAATTCATGAACTTTAGTATTAGATATATAGAAAATATAAATGATTACTCCCATTACTACTAATAAGAAGACATATGGAAGTATATTCTTTTTAACATCTTTTTTATTCATAAATAATCTCCTCTCAACAACATTTATATATTATATCACACGTTTCATTTTTACGTCTATTATATTTCGATTTTTTTACTTTAGGAATCCATACAATTTTATCATTAGAATCAACAACAATTGGATAGTTATCTCTTATTCCTAAAGGAATTTTACTATCAATAAAAATATCACTTACTTTTTTATGTTGATTCATATTTTTAATTATCATTTTATCACCATTTTTTCTGGTCCTAACACGTAAAGGCAACAAAACGTCATTACTATTAAGTCTTAAAATATCATTACCATCAGTGTCGCAACTATCAATCTTTTTTAAATGCATTCCATTAGGCAAAATACAATCTTCATTAAGTTCAATATCATATGTTGATAATTGATCAACAACCTTTTTAAAGTATACTTTATCATATTCTTTTACAACTTCATAATCATTAGGTAAATTATACTTAATACTTGCTTTTTTAGAATAAATTGCTTTAAGAACGATTGATACATGACGATTATCTATTTCTATCAAATCATCTGCATAAATAGTAGCTAAAATATGATCAATAATTCTTTTTTGAATTAAATTATCTTCTTTAACAAATTCATTTACTTTAATTATGCCATCAACATATACATCATTAATAACACTTTTAGTAACACGATCTATAAAATTATCATATTCTTGTAAGGTTTCACTAAATTTAATGAATTTACGATGAACATCTTTATCTTCCTTTTTTAAAACGGGAAGAATATACTTTCGATATCTATTTCTTGTATAAACATCTTTATAGTTACTCTTATCAACTCGATAAGGAATATTATTATCAATATCAAACTTTTCGATTTCATCTTTAGTAGCATAAATAAGAGGTCTTACAATCTTATATGTCTTCATATCAACAATCTTATTAAAGCCACTATATCCTTTAAGCGTAGAACCACGTACAATACGCATTAAAACGGTTTCTACTAAGTCATCTCCATGATGACCAGTCATTAAATAATTAGCATAATATTTACTAATTATACTACGATAAAAATTATATCTAATATTTCTTGCTTCATTATGAAAATTATCATCACCATATTTTTCAATAATCATTTTTTCAAAAAGAATGTTTCTTTCATCACAATAGTTCTTTAAAAATACTTCTTCTTCAAAACTTTCTTTTCGAACATTATGATTAACATGAGCAACAATGATTTTAAAGCCAATTTTCTCTCTTAATTTATTTAAAATATATAGTAAAGCCATGGAATCAGGTCCAGCTGATACTCCAACAACTATAATATCTTTACTTGTAAGACAAATTGTTTTCTCTAGGAAATTATAAACTAAGTCCATAAAAACTCCTTTCCATCTATTTTATCTAATTAAAAAAGTTATCGCAATAGATAACTTTTATATTTCACATCTTATTCATCTTCTGGAATACGAATTATTAATTCATTATCTTTAGAATAAAAATATTTTTCTCTAGCGTATCTTGCTAAATACTCTGGGTCTTGTAACCGCGATATTTCCCCATCTAATCTTTCCTCTTCTTCTTTAAGAGACGCTAATCTATTAATAAGTTCTTCTTCTTCTTTCTCTTTGGCACGGATTTTATAAGAGCCATTAATAAATGAAACGGCTAAAGTTATAAATAATCCAACACATAGCAAAAACAAAAGAAAAATACGAAATTTTGAATAATTTGACTTCTTCTTTTTCATACAATGACTCCTATTTTAATTATATAAAATAGAGCCTTTATTATCAACAGAACGTAAAGAGAATGTTTCCCTAGTATACATTAAGTTTACATCGATAATATACATGCATTTTACAAAAATAAAAAATAAGGAATAAATCCTTATTCTTCTATATCTTCTTCGTATACATCTTCAGTAGCTCTTTCATATACTCCAAGGATAGTGTCATTAAACATTTCTCTAGTTTCCTTGTTGATTGGATGAGCTAAATCTTTACTTACATGTAATTGTTCACCTTCATTTTCTTTGTCATAAGTTGTGATTGTTTTACTTGGCATTGCAACTACCATCTTTTCAGGTTTTTGAATGATACGAATGTCTTTAACTACAAAGCATTCATCTAATCTTACTTCAGCGAAAGCTTTTAGATTAGAACCTTCCTTATTAACCTTACGAACTTTAACATGTGTAATTCTCATTCTTGTCCCTCCTTGCACATTGGATCATGTCCTATTTTCATTATATAATAATTAATTTTATAAAGCAATTATTTTACAAAAAAAAACAATTCTTTAAGAATTGTTTTGAACTTCTACTTTTACTTTCATAGAATAATACATATTACTTAGTTCTTCTGGAGTATATGTACCGTTTTCAGAAACTGATACAACACTATCATCAACCCATAGGCGAACTTCAAATTCTTTATCGACATGACTTTTTGAAGTTAAGGTTCCTGTTCCTAGGATTACTTCTTCATTTCCAATAGCTTGACCTGTTGTTCCAAATGAACCACGAGGATTAAATGTTATACCTTCTAATTCTGGACTAGATATATAAGCAAATACTTCAGAATCATTAAATTTAATTCTATTCTCGTCTTGTTCACCAGGAATTAATTTAACAACATAATTAATAGCACCATCACTAACGTTTCCAGAAACAGTAAATCTAACAACATGTCCATCGTCTATTAATGTACGACCTTCTTCTGAACTTATAGGATATGGATTAACTAAATTAAGGGTATTGCCATCAGCAAATTTAAAATCGATATTTCCTGCTCCTACAATATTGTTACTATTAGCACCTATTCTTGTATAGGTAAAAAATGCAAATGATACACCAATTACTGCAATAATAAGAACAGCTACACCAATTACGGATAATAAGATTTGTTTACTAGTATTGTTTATCATCTTTATCCTCCTTACTCTATAATAAGAGTAACATATGTATTTTAATTATTCAATGATTTTTACAAAAATAAAAAGGAGAAAAATCTCCTTAATAATTCACTGCTTTTATCTTAATTATTGACATCATTTCATTAAATTCACTTGTTCGATAAACGATTTTACCAAGATCTTCACTATTACATGCAATAAGGTTGTTTTCCATATCTGGTACATCAAGAGCACGATTATTTATATTTCGATTTACAGTATCTGATATCATTACTTTTCTTGAATCTAGCCATATTCTTATCTCAAAATCTTGATATGCATCTGGAGCAGTTGTGTGAACATTACCAATTAACAAACTTAATTCATTTCCTTTATTTATTCCTGTTAAAGGAGCTCCTTCACCATTAGATCCAAAGGTTGATCCTTCATTTGTTCCAAAATCAAGAACTTTATATCCTGGCATCAATTTTTTAGGGATTATTTGAGCATAAATAAGACTATCATCAAAGATATTTTCTCCAGATTTTTCTTTATCTAAAGCTAGCGTTATTTTAAAGTTCATGCCATTTGGTAATGAATTATAACCGTTTATTTTAAAATTAATAATCAAAGAATTATTATTTTCATTACCATATTCTTCATTAATCATATCACTATAACTTATAGGATATTTGTTTTTTAAAACTGCCTCTTTATTATCAAAATCGAAAATTAAACTACCATTAGATATCATATTATTTTTTGGTATTTGGGAATAATCTGTTAATGAGTATGATACCCCAACCAATAGTACAATCATAATTGTTAATCCAGCTAAGGATAAAAAGGCTTGTTTCTTTTTCGTCATATTACCATCCCCATCTTTCTACAGTAAAGTTAATATTATAATTTCTACCTATTATTTCTGTATCTTTTTCACTTGGATATAATAAATCCATTGTAAGACCAACAATTGCACTTCCTCTATCTAAAACAATACCATAAAGAGGGTTATAATTGTTAAATCTATAATTATCAATTCGAATTATACTTCCACATGGAATTGATTTATCAGCTGCTAATATTCTTATTTTTCCATATTGTTTATCATAAAAATAAATATTGCCATTTCGAACATCTTGATTAGGTGAACATCCAACACGACCACCACAACCTTCACAGTCTGGTCCATAACCAGTTAATGTTCCTTTAAATTCAATCATTCCTTTAGGCCCATTAAGCCTTATTTCATTTGTACTAAACACTTTTTTTATTCTTTCAACTTTTTGAACAATCTGTGATGACTGAACAGATTTAACTCCGTTCGTATTGGTAGTTGATATTGAATATGATTTATTTCCACTAAAAATAATGAATACTAGAAGACTTAAATATACTATTCCCAGGAAATAGTGTTTTACTCTTCTTTTCACTCCCATAGTATCACCTACTATCCTATCAAAACTATAACATTTTTTATATTTCAAGTCAATTTTATCAAGAAAAATCGAGGTTTAGGCATGTAAAAAAGAGTATAAAAATACTCTTTATTTTACATTATAAATTTTTAATGTATTATCAAAAGTCTTTTCTGTAACTTCTGATAGTGGAACATTAAGAAGTTTAGCTAGAAATTGTGCAACAATTTTAACATTCTTAGGCGCATTAGGACGACCTCTATATGGTTCTGGAGAAAGATATGGACTATCTGTCTCTAAAACAATATTATCAAGGGTGATCTCTTCGAAAATATCTTTTAATTTACTATTTTTGAAAGTAATAACTCCACCAATACCTAGATAAAAACCTATTTTAACAAATTCTCTTGCCATTTCTAAACTACCACTAAAACAGTGAATAACACCGCGATTCTTATGTTTAGCTAAGATATCATAAATATCTTGAATAGAATCTCTTGAATGAATTACGACTGGTAAATCATATTTTTCAGCAAGTTTTAATTGCTTTTCAAATAATTCAATTTGTTTATCACGATTATCATCATTATGATAATAATCAAGCCCGATTTCACCTACACCAATAATTTTTTTATTAGTTTTAATAACCGTTTCTAAATCTTCTAAATCTTTATCTGTTACTACATCAGCTTCATCAGGATGAAAGCCAGCTGTCATAAAAATTTCATCATAACGATAGATAATTTCTAATCCATCACGAATACTTTTTTTATCACAACCTGAGATAATCATTCTTTTAACATTGTTGTTATCAGCTTCCATAATTATTGTATCAACGTCATTTGTTAAATCCATATGACAATGGGTATCAATCAAACATTTATCTCTCATTTTTATCAATCCTCATAAATAGTGGACTTGGAGTACCTAATTGATATTCATTACTAGAAACATATTCTTCACTATGATTATCGATATTTAATTGACTAAATATTTTATCGCTAGTTTCTGGTAAGAATGGACTAAGTATTTCCGCACCTACTCTTATTCCTTCTAATAAATTATATATTACTGTTTCTAATCGATCCTTTTTATCTTCTTCTTTAGCTAAAACCCATGGAGTTGTCTCATCAATATACTTATTACATCTTCTAAATAAATCAAAGATGGCATCTAAAGCATCTATTAAGTGAATAGAATCTATATTCTTTTTAACCTTTTCAGGTACAGAGGCCATAACACTTTTTAAATCATCATCAAAGTCACCAGTAATATTCTTATTAGTAACTTTGCCATCAAAATACTTATTTCCCATTGATATAGTTCTATTTACTAAATTACCTAAGACATTGGCAAGATCACTATTAATTCTTTCAATTAGTAAGTCTTCTGTATAATTACCATCTTGAGCATAAGGTATTTCATGAAGACAATAATATCTTATCGCATCTGTTCCATATTTCTTACATAAATCATCGGCATAAGCAATATTACCTACACTCTTACTCATTTTATCATTAGAGAATAATAGCCATGGATGACCAAAAATTTGTTTTGGTAATTCTAATCCTAAAGCCATTAAGATAATAGGCCAATAAATAGCGTGGAATCTAAAAATATCTTTACCAATTAACTGTAAGTCAGCTGGCCAATATTTTTTAAATTCTTCACTACTACCATCAACATCATATCCTAAGAATGTAATATAGTTAATTAAAGCATCAACCCAAACATAAATTACATGTTTTTTATCAAAAGGAACTTGAACTCCCCATGTAAATGTACTTCTTGATACACATAAATCTTGTAATCCTGGTTTAATAAAATTATTTATTAACTCATTCTTACGTGATTCAGGTACTAAAAATTCAGGATGACTATTAATATATTCTACTAATCGATCTTCATAATTAGTTAGTTTTAAGAAATAAGCTTCTTCACTTGCTTTTTCTACAGGACGTCCACAATCAGGACATTTACCATCTACTAATTGAGATTCAGTATAAAATGATTCACAAGGGGTACAATACCATCCCTCATAAACACTTTTATAAATATCTCCTTGTTCATGTAATTTATTAAAGATATTTTCTACTCTTTTACAATGATCAGGATCTGTAGTACGAACTAACCTAGAATAACTAATATTTAGTAAGTCTAACATCTCTTTAAAATTAACCGCAATTTCATCTACATATTCTTGTGGTGAAATACCTGCTTCCTTAGCTTTTGTTTCAATTTTTAAACCATGTTCATCAAGTCCTACTTGAAAATAAACATCATCACCATGTTTTCTATGGTATCTCGCTATGGCATCTGCTAATACATCTTCATATACATTACCAATATGACTTTTACCACTAGCATATGGAATAGCTGTTGTTATCATAAATTTACTCATAATATTACCTCCTTTTAACAATCATTTTTATCATATTTAAAATATTTAATTACACATCCGGATTTTATTCCCTGTTGTTAATAAATATTTATTATATAAAAATACTTTCATATTATCACCACCAAAATAAAAACACGATAAATTCCTAAGGACGAAATATACCGTGTTACCACCTTAATTCATAGAAAACTATGCACTCAAACTTTAACGTAGCGACCCGGTTTATCTCCAAAACCATACTTCGATATATTCAATTATCTTCTTACACCAAACAAAGATTCTCTATAAATCTTATATACCTACTCATTTCTTCATTGATAAATATGCAATGATTATAACATCTAAAATATTAAAATACAAGTATTATCTAGTAATGGCAGCTGTTTTTTCATTCATGTGATCTAAGTGATTATTATTTTCTTGATAATTATTAATTAATATAAGATTTATATTACCAATACTTGATTTTAGTTTCTCCATAAAACGATTATATATAATCTCTTTAATTAGTTTTTCTAATCTCTCTTTAGAGAAATCATCAAAACCAATAGAAACATCATTTATTAAACTATCAGCTTCTTTTAAATATAATTCTTGAATATTTGTAATTAAAGAACTTGAAATCATTTCTAATTGATTAACATATTGCATAAAATCATTGTTAACAACAACTCCTTCTAATGTTGTTTTATTTGTATCTATATCTTTAAAAAGAGCATCTTTTAACAGAATAAAAAATTTTCTTATTCTATTACTAATTTCGTCACGAGATAAAGTATTATCACATTCAATAGATATCTCATAGGTACGATTATCTAATTCTTTAAAAAATAAAATTATTAAATTTTCAATAACAATTTTTAAGTTTTCATAGTTCTGATCTAAATCTTTGAGAAGTTTGTTGATGTATATTTCTTGATTCTTTTTGGCAAGTTCTTTACTTACTTCTTCTTCACTCATTCATATCCTCCCTACTATAATTAGAATAACAAATTAGAGAGCTTTTTGTCAATTTTTACAAATTCATTTTATATCATAAAAAAAGTGTAGCTTCTACACTTTTTATTAATTAAAGCATGGTTTTAAGTAAATCTATTAAGTAATAAATGTAATGTTTCTCTAATCTTACGACCTCTAGTGTTATACTTAAACATCTATTTTTGTAACTAAACTTAAAGTACTTTGAAATATCATACGCATTCATAAATAGCTTTTCGCCATCGATTTCATTTGATTTATTAGCACTAAAGATGATTTCAACAGTAGTCTTTGTTTGATTTACTTTTATTATATCCAAATCTTTTGCAATCTTTTCAAACCATTCTTCATACATGTATATTTCAATATCTTTATTGATTTTACCAAAACGATCTTCAAGCTCTTTTCTTACTTCCATTAGTTTATCATAAGAATCAATAGTATTAATTAAACGATGAATTTCAATCTTAATTTCGTTTTCATAAACATAATTATCATCAATATGGGTTGTAACATTAATAAGCGCTTTATTAGAATCAGCTTCTTCTTTCTCTTCTTTGTATGTTCCTTTAAGTTTTTCTACTTCTTCATTTAATATTTTTAAGTACAAGTCAACACCAATAGAATCAATAAATCCTGCTTGTTCACTACCTAGAATATCTCCAGCTCCTCTAATTGATAAATCACGGTTTGCTATTTTAAAGCCACTTCCTAAAGAAGTAAACTCTTCAATTGCTTTTAATCTCTTAACAGCATTTTCTCCTAAGACTTTACCACTCTTATACATCATATAAGCATATGCAATCTTATCACTTCTTCCAACTCTTCCTCTAATTTGATAAAGTTGAGATAAACCAAAGTGATCAGCTTCAAGAATGATTAAAGTATTAACATTTGGAATATCAATACCTGTTTCAATAATTGTTGTACATAATAAGATATCAGCTTCATGATTAATAAATTTAAACATGCAATCTTCTATTTGATTTTTATCCATTTGACCATGGGTAACAATTATTCTTGCTTCTGGTACTAAACTTTGAATTTCATAAGCTTTATGCTCTATTAAATCAACATGATTATAAAGAATAAAGATTTGTCCATTTCTTGCTAATTCTTTATAGATAGCATCTCTAATCAACATTTTATCTTCTTCAACAACATATGTTTGAATAGGATAACGATTTATTGGTGGTGTTAAGATAAGAGATAAACTACGAATACCAACTAAAGACATTTGTAAGGTTCTTGGTATTGGGGTTGCAGTAAGCGTTAAAACATCAATATTAGCTTTGTATTTTTTTATCTTTTCTTTATGAGCAACACCAAATCTTTGTTCTTCATCAATTACAAGTAGACCTAAATCTTTAGGTTTAATCTGATCATTAAGAATTTTATGAGTACCAATTAAGAAATCAACAGTACCTTTATTAAAATTTTCAATAATACTATTCGCTTTCTTAGTTGTTACAAATCTATTTAATAAACCAATTGTTATTGGAAAATCTTTAAAACGATCAACAGCATTATTATATTGTTGCATAGCAAGAATCGTTGTTGGACATAAATACATTACTTGTTTTCCATTCATTATAGCTTTAAAGATAGCTCTAAAAGCAACTTCTGTTTTACCAAATCCAACATCACCACATAATAGTCGATCCATTGGTTTAGATGTTTCCATTTCATCTTTAATTTGCTTAATTGCAAGTATTTGGTCTTCGGTAGGTTGGTAAACAAATTCATTCTCAAACAATTCTTGTAATTCATCATCTGGCTTATATTTGAAACCAATAGATGCTTCACGTTTTGCATATATTTCAAGTAATTCTTTAGCTATATTATGAACTTTACTTGCAACACGCATTTTCGTCTTTTGCCATTCTGTACCAGATAAAGAATTAACTTTAGGAAGAACACCTTCCTTACCAGAGAATTTACTTATTAAATCAATTTTTTCAACAGGAATATATAATTTATCATTTCCTTTATATAAAACCTCTAAATAGTCTTTTTTAATATCATTCATTGATAACGTTTTAACCCCATTATATATACCAATACCATGAGTATCATGAACAACAAAGTCACCAATTTCTAGTTTATTTAAATCTTTTATTTTTGATGAATATTTAAATTTGGTTTTATATTTCTTTTTAGTAACACTAATATTAAATAATTCTTTATCTGTAATAATAATTGTATCATTATAGATAAAACCACCATTCATATCAAAATCAACAATATTTATTTTACCTTCAATAATATTATCAAAATTTGTTAAAATATACGGAATATCAATATTTCTTAAAAAACTTTTTATTTGAATCTTCTTTAAACACAAGATAATTGTTTTATTACTATTATCTCTTAAATAGCCTTCTATCGCTTCAATGTTTTCACGAAAATATGGAACTTCTTTAATCTTATAATTAACATAATCAAGATCAAAACCTGATAACAAACTATCTTTAGTTAGATAATGAATCATCGGATAATCAAACATATCAAGATTATGCATATAATTACCTTTATAATCAGTATCTTTATTCTCTTTATATTCTTTTATTTGATCTTTAGTCTCTTTATACAAACTTCTTATTGTGGAATAATCTTTAACAAAGATGGTGAAATCATCTAAATAATCATTAATATTCACAACTGTTGTGGATAAATTTGGTAAATACTTTTGATTGTCATAATTATTTTCATTATCTTTATCATAAATAAATTCTGTTATTGGATATATTCTTACTTCATTTACTTTCTTAATTGATGTTTGACTATCAACATCAAAGTATCTAATAGAATCGATTTCATCACCAAAAAACTCAAATCTAATTGGATTATCTTCGCCAACAGGGAAAATATCAAGAATATAACCACGTAATGCAAAATCACCAGTTTTAGATACAAGAGTTTCTCTAGCATAACCGATATCCACGAGTTTACTAGCTAAATCTTTTATTTCATAACTATCACCAATTTTAATATCTAAAATATTTTTCTTAAATAGTTCTTTGGTAGGTAAATAGCGCAAATATCCCATTAAATGAGTTACAATAATTTTTTTATCATCATTAATTAAACTTATTAATGTTTCTATTCTTGTTACTTTAAGATCTGGTGACATTGCAATAGCCATACTTGTTAAAAAATCATCCATCGGAAAGAAAAGAACATCTTTTGTATATGTTTCTAAACTATTTAAAAGTTTATTAGCTTCAAATAAAGTTGGCGTAACAATAATGATACTTTTATTATTTTTACAAAAATAATCATAAACATAAACGCAAAAAGACTCATCGGTTAATCCCTTTAAGCCTATATTTTTTTTATTATCAATTTTAAATAGATTAGTTAGATAATCCATCATAAACCCCATTATATCTACTCATTAAATCATTAAAATCATATTTAAAATAATCTTTTAAGATATCATTAGCATGATAGATAGCAAACATAATTTCTTTTAAATCATTATCTTTAAATTTACCTAAGACATAATCTTTGGTATCAATATTTTTATTATTCGCAATACCTATTTTTAAATGTTTATAGTTTTCATTACCAAGTTTATTAGTAATGTCTTTAATTCCATTATGACCACCACTAGATCCACCAAGTTTTAACTTAATCTTACCAACAGGCATATCTAAGTCATCATGAATAACAATGATATCACTAACATCAATTTTATAATAATCAACTACTTTACGAACAACATCACCAGATAAATTCATATATGATAATGGTTTAACAATGATTAATTGTTCATTATTAAATGTTGTCTTTAATAATAAAGCGTTAAACTTTTCCGTAAACGTACCTAATGCATTAGCTTTAACAAAATTATCAACAACCATATAACCAACGTTATGTCTAGTATCTTCATATTCACGTCCTGGATTACCTAAGCCCACGATTAATTTCATAATCATCACTCCATTTTAAATATTCTTTTTATTTCATCTTTATATGATCCATCACTATTATGAACGTATAAAGGACTTTCAAACTTTAATCCATAAGAACCATTCTTTGTTGCTTCAATCATAAATAAATTTGAATCTTCACCTTCTTTTGGATAAATAAGTCTTATTCTTTTAGGCATAAGATTATTTCCCATTAAAAGATTAGTTATTTCAAAGAAACGCTCTGTTCTATGAACTAAATATAGCTTTCCACCATTTTTTAATAGTTTTTTGGATAATTTAATTATTTGTTCAATATTAGTTTTAACTTCATGTCTTGCAATTATTTTATGAATATCTTCATTTTTCTTAGAATCATCAATATTCTTAAAATATGGCGGATTACATGTAATTATATCAAAATAATCACTTTCGTAAAGATTAAATATATTATTTAAATCATCGTTAATAATCTCAATTTGCTTTTCTAAACGATTTGCTTTTATCGATTTATTAGCTAAATCACATAAATCTTTTTGGATTTCAACTCCTAAAATTTTCTTTTTAGTCTTTGTAGATAAAAGAATTGGTATAGGGGCATTTCCTGAACACAAATCTAAAATTTTATTCACATTTTTGTTGATAACTACAAAAGACGGCAAAAGGACCGATTCAAGAGAAAACTTAAACCAGTCATCATTTTGGTAAATAACTAAATTATCATATCCAACAAGGGTATTAATACTTTCCATTAGATAAATCTACCTCTACTGTATTATTACCATCATCAACATATATTTTTTGTTTTAAAACATTCATATCTACGACTTTACCAGATACAGCTTTACTTTTATAGTAATCACCGATATCAGGCATCTTTTCACGTAATTTAGTATAGACAATATCTTCGTAATTCAAACAACAAAGAAGTCTTCCACAAACACCATTAATCTTTGTTGGATTAAGAGCTAATAATTGATTCTTAGCCATATTAATTGTTACACCAGATAAATCAGTTAAAAAACTATTACAGCAAAGAACTCTTCCACATGGCCCGATACCGCCTACTTCTTTAGCTTTATCACGAATACCAATTTGTCTTAATTCAATTCTTGTTTTATATATTTGAGCAAGTCTTTTAGCTAGCTCACGAAAATCAACTCGTTCATCTGCTAAAAAATTAAATAATAATTGTTTTCGATCAAAGGTATAACTTGCATCAAGTAAATGCATATCAAGACCAAGTTCTTCAACTATTTCTCTACTTTTTTCAAGAGCTTTTTTAGCATCTTCAACATTAGATTTATATATTTTCTTATCTTTTTGAGTAGATATTCTTATAACATCTTTCAAAGGAAGACTAAATTCATTATTATCAATTTCTTTTACTTCTGATGAAACAAATCCATATTGCATACCTTTTTCGGTTTCAACAATAACTTCATCATCGATTTCTAATTTATAATCTAAGGCATTGAAATTATATACTCTACCTTTTTTATTAAATGTGATTCCTACTATTCTTGGCAAGTTAATCACCTCTTTCCATTTCAATTATATATCTATCTATAAGCAAATTCAAATTAATATTATTATTAACTAATCCCTTTAATTTGCTTGTAATATTTAGCATTTTAATTAATTTGTTTATATTTATTTCATCTAATGAAGAAACAAGATATTCTTCATTAAAACTATTACCATAATACTTATTAATTTGATTAGAAATAATTGTTTCAATTGCACTAAAACAATCAATATATTCTTTTCTATTTCCTTCATACTTTAAAAAGAAATCGTTAGTATAAGCAATAGTATCAACTTTATTGTGGATAAAAAATTCCAAGAACTTCTTCATATCAGATATCTTATCTAAAGCAATATTAACATCATATTTTAAGTTAATTGTCTGACAACGTGAAATAATGGTAGGAAGAACACCATCCATATTTTGAGTAAGAATAATACCAAATATATTATCTTGTGGCTCTTCAATAAATTTTAATAATTTATTAGCAAAAACAGGACGAAGTCTTTCTATTCCATAAATAACATAAACTCTATTCCCATTGTTTCTTAAGGACTTTGTTTCAAAATAATCTAATAATTCATTTAATTCATCTACTTTGATATTTAAATTATCAGGATTTAAAACAAAGAAGTCATCGAAGGAATTCTCATCAATTAAATTAGATATTTCTTCATTTTTATATAACAATTCATCATTTGTACTAATAATAATCTTTTTAGCTAGATCTTTGGCAAAAGAAAAACTAGCATCTAAATTATTTGAATTAATTAAATATGCATGAGAAAACTTATTAATTTTAGATAATAGTTCTTCATTATTAACCATAAAGCCTCCTAAGATATATTTTTACGATTATCAAAAGCTCTTTCCAAAGTAAGAGCATCAACATAATCCATATCAGCACCCATAGGAATTCCTGATGCTAACCTAGTTACTGAAACATTCATTCCAGATAGAATATTATTAATATATAATGCTGTCATTTCTCCCTCGATACAAGGTTTAACAGCAATAATAACTTCTTTAAACTTATTATTTTCAATTCTATCTATTAACTTATGAAGATTGAGTTTTTCAGGTGAAATACCATCAAAAGATGATATCAAGCCAGATAAAACATGATAATACCCATGATAAAGGCCTGTTTTTTCAATCAAAAAAATAGTTTTTGGATCTTCTACAACACATAAAGTATTAGCATCTCTTAATTTGTCATCACAAATTGAACATATATCTGTTTCTGATAAATTATTACAAATTGAACATCTTTTAAGATTCTTTTTAATTGATAATAAACTATCAGAAATCATCTTTATTTCATCATCTTCCATATTTAATACAGAAAAAGCCAACCTTTCAGCTGTCTTTTCTCCTATACCTGGGAAATATTTAAATGATTCAATTAAATTTTTAATACTCTTTGGATACATAATTAAAATAATCCAGGCATTCCTTTAGTATACTTACCCATCTTTTCTTCAGTAAGTTTGTCGACTTTGTTCATAGCATCATTCGTAGCAACAAGGAACATATCTTGCAACATTTCTAAATCATCAGCTTCAAAACCTTCTTTATCAATTTCTACACTAGTAATCTTCTTTGTACCATCCATTGTTACTTTAACTAAACCGTTCTCACCAACAAAAGAAGTCTTATCAATTTCTTCTTTGGCTTTCATCATATCTCTTTGCATTGCTTGAGCTTGTTTTAACATTGCTTGCATATTCATAATTAATCACTCCTATTCTATATCTACTAAATCTTCACCAAATATATTAATTGCTTTGGTAACTAAATCACCTTGTGGTTTTTCAATAAGATCGCGATTTTCTTCAACAATCTCATATTTGATACCATTTTTAATATCATTAACATATTTAGTCTTAATATTATTAAAGTCATTATTTAAAACAACGACTATTCTTATATTATCATTTGTTAATTTATTAATCAACTCTTCACAAACACTAACACTTTTATAAATATTATCAATAATTGCACCTACATCAGTAGTAAGAATCATATAACCTTCACCAACAACCATTGGAAAAGTATCAGATACAAGTTGAGCCATTTTACCATATTTACGAGAATTAAAATATTCAGGTAACGAATCCCAACATCTAACATATTTATCTTTAATTGTCTTATTAGCTGATGCTAAAGCATTATTGATCAAATTTGCTTTTACTTCTTCATTTATAACCCAATCATCAACTTCTTTTTTCTTTTTTTCTACTGCTTTTGGTTTTTCTGATTCTTTTTTTATTTCCCGGGAAATAATTTTATTCTCTTTTACTTCATTTTTATTTTCTTCTTCATCTAATTTTATTTCCTGGGAAATATTTTTATCCATCATTTCTAAAAAATAGACTTGGGAAATAATGTATGGGTTAAGACTATGCTTTAATTCTTCAGATAAAGAATTAAGTTTTTTAATCAAAATAACATCTTCTTGAAGATAATCATATCTTTTATTATTAATATATGAATCAACAATAGAATCTCTAATATAAATCATTAATTGTTCAATAAAGTTATTGAAATTATAACCATCTTGATTTATCTTAGCTAAAAGACTTAAGACGAACTGATAATCATTCTCATGAATCTTATTATATAAATTAACAATATCTTCATGAGAAACCAGATTGTTGATAGATTCAAAATCTTTTTTCGTAATTTTGCCATTAGTGAATGAATTTAATTTATCTAAGACGCCAATAGCATCTCTTAAACCACCGTTTGAGAAATAAGCTATTTCTTTTATCGTTTCATCATCAATTTTTATTTTTTCTTCTTTCGATATAAAAGTTAATCTTTTAATTAAACTATCAATAGAAATTCTTGAGAAATTGAAACACTGACATCTTGATACAATAGTTTCAGGAACTTCATAAAATTCTGTAGTAGCTAAGATAAAGATTACGTATGAAGGAGGTTCTTCTAAAGTTTTTAATAAAGCATTAAAAGCACTATTAGTTAGCATATGAACTTCGTCAATAATATAAACTTTATATTTCAAAACACTCGGAACAATACTGATTTTATTTTTTAATTCACGAATTTGATCAACACCATTATTACTAGCTGCATCGATTTCAATTATATCTACAGTATTATTATTACATTCAATACAATTCTCACATTCGTCACAAACTTCATTATGTTCATCAAACTTTAAACAGTTAACAGCTTTAGCAAAAATTTTAGCCATTGATGTTTTACCAATTCCTCTTGGTCCAGCAAAAAGATAAGCATGCGATAACTTATTATTCGAAATAGAATTAATTAAAATTTGTTTAATATTATCTTGATCAATAAAATCCTCAAAATTATGAGGTCTATATTTTCGATACAAAGCTTGATATGCCATATAATTCCTCCTTGAAATATTATATCTTATTTATAAAAAAATATCGACTCCTAAACAAAAAATATACATTTATTTTATCTTTTTTGTTTAAAAAACTTCGATATTATTTCAGAACACTTCTCATCATTTAAATATTCAAAATCTACACTATGATAATAATCATTATTGTTAAAAATTGATTCAATTATTTTAGAGTTAGACTTAATATTTGATTTAGTACCTATATAAACTTTCTTAATTCTTGATTGAATAATTGCGCCTGCACACATTGGGCACGGTTCTAAGGTAACATACAATTCACAATCATTTAATCGCCAATCATTCAATTCTTTAATAGCAAGATTAATAGCAAGTATTTCCGCGTGACTATTAATTCCATTCATATAAGATAAGTTATGTGCTTTAGCAATCACTTTGTTATTTTTAACAATAACAGCACCAACAGGAACCTCATTAAGAGATATAGATTTCTTAGCTTCCTCATATGCTTCTTTCATATATATATTCATAATATTACTCCAAAAAAAAGTGCACATAAGTGGATAATGTTAAGGCTGCTATCTCTCGATCCTGACCTGGTTCCACGTCACTTATTGCACGTAAATATAATACTACATTAAGAATTAAAGGTCAATATCATATTTATATTTTATTTCACGTGAAATATTTTTTTATTTCCCGGGAAATAAAAAGAGGCATTAAGCCTCTTCTTCATTATTAACTATTTCATCAGATCTTGATTCATTGGTTTCTTCAGAAACATCTTCTTCCATTTCTTCATCATCTTCTTTAGAAACGATAGCCACAGAACCAACTGTTTGATCATCTTTTAATCTAATTAATCTAACACCTTGTGTAGCTCTCTTTAATGTTGAAATATTTTCAAGAGATAATCTAATTATTACACCTTTATCAGTAACAACCATTAAATCTTCGTCCCCTGTTACTGTTCTAATAGAAACTAATTGTCCATTCTTATCAGTAACATTTAGAGCTTTAACACCTTTACTGCCACGGTGAGTTAATCTAAATTCACCCACATTTGTTTTCTTACCATAACCAAGTTTTGTAATAATTAAGATTTGTTGATCAACAGAATCAGTTATTACTTCACAACCTACAACTTCGGCATCAGTAATATCTATTCCTTTAACACCAGATGTATTACGACCCATAGATCTAATTTCATTTTCATTAAATCTAACAGCTCTACCAGCACTTGAACAAACAATAATTTCATTATCACCAGTAGTTTTATCTACTTTAACTAGTTCATCATCTTCTTTTAAGATAATAGCAATCTTACCACTTGTACGAATATTATCAAACTCTTCAATTCTAGTACGTTTTACTAAACCTCTTCTTGTAGCAAATACTAAATAATTATAAGTATCATCATTAGGATCGACAACAACTACAGATCTAATCTTTTCTTCTTTTTCAAGAGGAAGTAAATTAATAATTGGTAATCCTTTAGATTGTCTAGAAAATTCTGGTATCTCGTATCCTTTAATACGATATACACGACCTCTATTACTAAAGAATAAGATATAATCATGAGTTTTGGCATTAATTAATTGTTCAGCGAAATCCTCTTCATTAGTTGTCATACCTTTAATTCCAACACCTCCACGATGTTGCGTTTTATAAGTATCAGTTAATATTCTCTTAACATAACCTTTATTAGTTAAAGAGATAATAATGTTTTCAACTGGAATTAAAGATTCATCTTCTATGTAATCGATTGCAGTCATATCAATATCAGTACGACGTTCATCACCATATTTATCTCTAATCTCAATCATTTCTTGTTTAATAATACCTAATACTCTAGATTCATTAGCAAGAATATCATTATAATCTTCAATTTTCTTTCTTAATTCTTCTAATTCAGCTAAAACAGCTTCTCTTGATAATCCTGTTAATTTTCTTAAACGCATATCAAGAATATGTTGAGCTTGGATTTCATCTAATCCAAATCTCTCCATCAATCTATTTTGAGCTTCTTCATCAGCTTTAGAACTTCTAATGATATTTACAACTTCATCTATATTATCAAGACATATCTTTTCGCCTTCTAAGATATGAACTCTTTCTTCTGCTTTCTTTAAATCATATCTAGTTCTTCTAATGATTACTTCTTTTTGATGATCAATATATTTTGCAATAATTTCTTTTAAAGATAATGTTTTTGGTGTTCCATTATCAATAACTAGGAATATAATTCCATAGTTAACTTGGAAATTAGTATGTTTATATAAATTATTTAATACTACTTGGGCATTAACATCTTTCTTTAGTGTAATTGTTATCTTAACGCCATCTTTTAAATCGGTATGATAGTCGGAAATCCCTTCAATAATCTTATTGTGGACAAGCTCTGCAACTTTGTTCTTTAACTCCATAGTATTAACACCATATGGAACTTCAGTAATCACAATTTGATTATGATTTTGTTTTTCTTCAATATAAGCTTTACTACGAATAGTAATACTTCCCCTACCAGTTTCATAAGCTTTCTTGATACCTGAATTTCCTAAGATAATACCACCTGTAGGAAAATCTGGTCCTTTAATATATTTCATCAATCCAGCAGTATCGATATTATTATCATCTATATAAGCAATACAACCATTAATAACTTCAGTTAAATTATGTGGTGGTATATTTGTTGCCATACCAACAGCAATACCCATAGATCCATTAACTAATACGTTAGGGAATCTAGAAGGTAAAACTACTGGTTCTACTCGACTTTCATCATAGTTTGGCATCATATCTACCGTTTCTTTATTGATATCTCTTAACATTTCAAGAGATATTCTAGCTAGTCTTGCTTCTGTATAACGGTAAGCTGCCGCTCCATCACCTTCGATGTTACCAAAGTTACCATGACCATCTACTAACATATATCTTTGATTAAAGTTTTGAGCAAGTCTTACCATTGCATCATAAATTGAACTATCACCATGTGGATGATATCTACCCATAACATTACCGACTGTTGTTGCTGATTTTTTATGAGGTTTATCTGGGGTGTTACCATCTTCTAACATACTCCATAAGATACGTCTATGAACAGGTTTTAAACCATCACGTAAATCAGGAATTGCACGAGAGGTAATAACACTCATTGAATAGTCTATAAAGGAATCAGATATTTCTGTTACGATATCATTAACACGATGACTATCTTTTTCATGAAATTCTCCACCATAATCTACTTCTGGAGTTTCTTCTATTTTGTTTTCATCATTTTCCATACCTTAACCTCCTAAATATCCAAATTCTTAACATAACGAGCATTTTCTTCAATAAATTCTCTTCTTGGTTCTACTTCTTCACCCATAAGGCGTTCAAACATAGCATCAGCTGCAACACAATCAGATACTGTTATTTTTCTTAATACACGTTTATTAATATCCATAGTTGTTTCATTTAATTCGTCATGGTCCATTTCACCAAGACCTTTCATACGAGCAACTTCATATTTAACTTTTTCATCAAGTGATGCAATATAAGCATCTTTTTCTGCCTCATCAAGAACATATTTTCTTGTTTTACCATGCATTATTCTAAATAATGGTGGTTGTGCGGCATAAACATGACCTGCTTCTACAATTGGTCTAAAGAAACGATAGAATAACGTTAATAAAAGTACACGAATATGAGAACCATCGACATCGGCATCGGTCATGATAATAATTTTGTCATAACGTAGTTTAGATAAATCAAATTCTTCACCAATACCTGTTCCAAATGCTGTAATAATAGTTCTTATTTCTTCGTTACCTAAAGCTTTATCTAATCTTGCTTTTTCAACATTTAATATTTTTCCACGTAATGGAAGAATAGCTTGAGTCATTGAATCTCTTCCAAGTTTAGCTGATCCACCCGCAGAATCTCCCTCGACGATAAATATCTCAGATACTTTTGGATCTTTACTCTTACAATCTGATAACTTTCCAAAAACATTAGAAAGTCCCATTTCACTTTTTCTTGTTATTTCACGAGCTTTACGGGCTGCATTTCTGGCACGACAAGCTAACATTGATTTATTGATAATAGCACGAGCTTCTTCAGGATTTTCCATTAAAAATCTTTCGAATCCATCAGCAAACACTTTATCAGCAAGCTTTCTAACTTCAGAGTTACCTAATCTTCCTTTAGTTTGACCTTCAAATTGAGGATTTGGATGTTTACAAGAAATAATCATTGTTAATCCTTCTTTAACATCATCTCCTGTTAAAGGTTCATCTTTTTCCTTCAACATTCCTGTTTTTCTAGCATAATTATTAATAACTCTTGTTAAAGCACGTCTAACTCCCTCTTCATGGGTTCCACCATCATGAGTATTAATGTTATTAACAAAGGAGTATATATTCTCATTATAAGCATCAGTATATTGCATTGCTACTTCAAAGAATACCCCTTCATCCTCTCCTTCAAAATGAATTACATCTTCATGAATAGGATTCTTACCTTTATTAATGAACTTAACATATTCTTTAATACCACCTTCATAGCAGAAAGTATCACCTTGAGTATCTTCTTCATCACGATCATCACGTAGAGTAATCGTTAATCCTTTATTTAAGAAAGCTAACTCTCTTACTCTTGTTTTTAACGTTTGATAATCATATATAATCGTATCAAATATATCTGGATCTGGTTTAAATGTTACCATTGTTCCTGTTCTATTCTTTTCACAAGAATCCACTACTTTTAGAGGTTCTACAGCATGCCCACCATTTTCAAAACGAATAAAATATACTTTTTCATCTTTAAATACTTTTACTTCTACCCATTTTGATAATGCATTAACAACTGATGCACCAACACCATGTAATCCACCTGATACTTTATATCCTCCACCACCAAATTTACCTCCAGCGTGAAGAACTGTATAAACGGTTTCTACTGTTGATTTTCCTGTTTTTGGATGGATATCAACCGGAATACCACGACCATCATCACGAACGGTAATTGAATTATCTTTATTAACAATTACTTCGATATGTGTACAATAACCTGCTAATGCTTCATCAATACTATTATCAACAATTTCCCAAACTAGATGATGAAGACCTTTAACATCTGTTGTACCTATATACATACCTGGTCTTTTTCGTACTGCTTCTAACCCTTCTAGTACTTGTATTGCAGACGAATCATAATTTTCTGTTACTTTCTCATCTTCCATTATTGTTTCTTTCCTTTCTTTGTAATCTTATTATTACTTATTTTATATATAACAGCTTCTTTTATTAAATCTTCTGATATATCATTAATATCCGTTGTTGTTATAATCGTTTGAATATCTTTTTTTAAGAATTTAACTATTTTATTTCTTTTAGATGAATCAATTTCACTAAAGATATCATCAAGTAGTAATACGGGATAACTACCTAATACCTTCTTATAATAGTTTAATTCACTTATCTTAAACGCAATTATAGCCATCCTTTGTTGTCCTTGAGATGCAAATACTTTCATATCAACATCATTTAAATAAAAACTAAAATCATCTCGATGGGGACCAACTAACGTTTGTCCTTGCATCATTTCTTGATTAAGATTCTTTTTAAACTTTTTTAAGAAAGCATTTCTAATTTTTTCTTTATCATATTCAAGAATACCTAAAGTGTTATCATACTTTATCGTAAGTCCACTTAATCCAGTTATCTTTTTAAATATACTAGGAATTAAACTATTTATCTCTTTCAAATAATTAAATCGATATTCATAAATCTTATCAGCGGCTTCAATCAATTTATCATTAATAATATCTAAATATCTAAAGTCACTATTATTGTTGATATATAGTTTTTTTAAATATTCATTCCTTATTTTAACGATTTTATTATATTCGTTAAGAACAGTAATATAATTATTAAACAATTGACTAATATCAACATTTAATAAATTTCTTCTAATTGATGGAGATCCTTTTATAATATCTAAATCTGTTGGAATAAAAGATATAACACAAAAATTAGAAATATAATCTTTAATACGATGAATTTCTTTACCATTAATTGATACTTTTTTTCGATAATTATCAATATATACTTCTAAATTCTTTTTTAAATCATCCTTTTCTATTTTTCCAGATACTGTTAAGAAATCTTTATTAAACTCAATTAAGTCAGCGTCTTGCCCACTTCTATTGGATTTAGATAAAGATAAAACATATATACTCTCTAAGATGTTTGTTTTACCTTGACCATTATTTCCAATAAAAATATTGATATTGGGATTGAAGTCAAGTTCCAAGTAATCGTAATTTCTAAAATTTAAGAGCTTAATATGTTCGATTTTCAAAAAATCACCTCAAAAAACCACCAAATTTTGATTTTTACTATTAGACGTATACCTACGCCTACTCATAAAGTATAACATAAATTTAGAGTTTTTTAAAGCAAATTAACATAAAAAGACTAAAAAAGGAAGAGATTAATTATTAACTCTCTTCCTAATCATGCTACCTAATCTATTTGCTCTTAATATTTGATTTTCAAAAGAAGATAAAGACATCTTAACAATTAGTTCTCTACCTGATGAAAAAGTTACTTTAGTAAAACCTTCACTCCTTTCATATTTCTCAACATTATTTAAAGAAAACCATGCACAATTTGGTGAATTGGGTGATTCTGTAGGAAAGAAAATTATTTCATTACTTTCAGATACAACAATAGGAACTTTATAGTTACTTCCCATAATCATTCTTGACCCTTTCATTCTTCCGTCACAACTACTTCCATAGTATTGGCAACTATCTTCCATTACTTCATAACATCCTTTATTAATAAAATATTCATCTTTTCCTTCGATTACTTTAGTTATACTATCGTTTACCCCAATAACAGCACAAGTATCTTTATTAATCTCATAAGAATCCATAAAAACCTCCCTTCTATCCACTAATCCGTGAACAAGAGATAGAATAATGGATATAATTGTCGATTTTTGTCGATTTATATTTTTTAATAAAAAAATGCTAATAAATAATTATTAACATTTTTGTGGATAAATTAATAAGTTCTTATAGGTAAAACCAATTGAATTACTCTTTCATCATCTTTATCTTGAACAATAATTGGACTTATTTCACCAACAAAACTAATTGTTGCTTCAAGTCCTGTTAAAACTCTTAAAGCTTCCATCATATATTTTGCGCTGAAAGAAATTTTAATATTTTCATCATTATCTTTCTTGATATCCATTGATTCTTCAATTCTACCAACTTCAACATTACTTGATTTCATGATTAATTTATTATCTTCTGTTTCAAGAGTAACTACATTTTTCTCTTTATCACTTGTTAAAGTACTAACACGATCTATAACATTATATAAATCATTTATATTAACAGTAATTTTTAACATACTTTCTGAAGGTAATAAGTTAGCGGTATTTGGATAACTTCCATTTATTAATCTACTTTGGAATAACAAATTCTTAGATTTAAATAAAATCTTATTATTAAAAATATGTAATTCCAACTTATCATCATCTATGATCTTTGCTAGCTCACTTATGTTCTTACCAGGAATAATAATATTATAGTTATCAGTAGCAGCGTCACTTAATTTTATAGTTTTTCTTGCTAATCTATAAGAATCTGTTGCATTACATTCTAGTTCATCAACATTTATCTTAAAATTAATACCAGTTAATTGAGGACGAGATTCATCGTTGGATACTGCAAAAGAAGTTTGATTAATCATGTTCTTAAACTCTTTAGCATCTAAAACAATTGGATTTTTACTTTCTTCTAAAGATATATTAGGATACTCCTTCTTATTAATGCCATTTAAATTATATTCACTGTTTTCTGTGGAAATAGTTAATTTAGCTTCATCAAATACTTCTAAGTTAATCTTTTCTGTTTGAATCTTTCTTATTATATCTAATATATATTTACCTTGAATAATAATACTTCCTTCTTCTTCAATTGTCATATTATCTTCTTCTTGTGGGATAAATGTTTGTATTGTTATATCATTATCTGATGCTGTAAGAGTTAATCCTTTATCATTAAGATCAAATTTTATTCCTGCTAAAGCTGGTACTAAGTTTTTTGTAGATAAAGCTTTACTTACTTTATTCAATCCTTCTAATAAAATATCTTTGTTAATTATTATTTTCATTTTTTTACCTTCTTTCTTATTAATTATATTTTTATTATTATCATTATTATAGTGTGGATAACTGTTGATAAAATTAAATATCTTAACTATATCAACAAATATTGTTATTTTATTAAGTGGATAAGTTGTTGATTAATTAATTATTTATCAACAATAGTTCACTATATTAAATTTTCTTTTATTTTTTCAATCGTATTTCTTGTTTCTTCTTTAGTATTACATTCATCCTCTATTTTATCGCAAGAGTGCATTACGGTTGAATGATCTTTTCCACCAAATTCTAGCCCTATTCTTTCAAATGACTCATTTAATAAAGTCCTTGATAGATACATTGCAATTTGTCTTGGAAAGGCAACATTGGAACTTCTCTTTTTTCCTTTTAAATCTTCGACTGATATTTGGAAGAAATCTGCTACAACTTTTTGAATTCTTGAGATATCTGCTTGTTCACTAGTTCCTTTATTTATTAAATCTTTTAAGGCATCAACAGCATCTTTTAAAGTTATTTTTTGTAATCCCCAAACCGCGGAATAAGCCATTAATCTATTTAAAGAGTTTTCAAGAATTCTTACATCTCCTTCTGCAATATTGGAAGCTATATAATCAATAACTTCATCAGAAGTATCTTGTAAAGATGCATATTTATCTTTATAATTCTTTATTTTATTCTTTAAAATGCTTTTTCTAAGTTCTAATTCTGGAGGATATATTTCAGCAGTTAATCCCCAATTAAATCTTGTACGAAGACGATCTTCCATTTGTTTTAAATCGTTTGGTGATCTATCACTTGATAAAATAACTTGTTTATTATTAGAGTGCAAATCATTAAAGGTATGGAAAAATTCCATTTGGGTTTTAGCTCCCGTTGCAATACATTGAATATCGTCAATTATTAATACATCAATATTATGATATTTATCTTTAAAGTAATCTTTATATTCATCATCTTTTCGACTATATTTAGAATAATCATCCATAAATTGTTGACTTGTAACATACAAAACTTTTTTTGATTCGTCATTTTGTTCAATATAATTTCCAATTGCATGCATTAAATGAGTTTTTCCAAGACCACTATTTCCAAATAAAAATAAAGGATTATAGATTTTACCAGGATCTTGGGCAACTTGTAAGGCTGCAGCTTGAGCTAATCTATTACTGTTTCCCACAACAAATGTGGAAAAAGTTAAATTCTTGTTCAAATTTGATTTATGAACAACTTCAACTTTATCTTCTCTTTCAGTAGAAGTGTTAGTTTTTTCTTCTTTATCTACTTGAATTTCATTTTTTATTTCATCTTCTAATTTAAATATTAACTCATAATTAGTATTACTTATTTCAAATAGATTAGATTGAATAAAATCATAATATCTATTTTGTAACCATTTCTTTTGAAGATCTAATTTTGTTACAATCGTAATCTTATTATTATCTATACTATTAATATAAGTGTTTTGAAACCAAGTAGCATATATCTCTGAATTAACGGTAGGTCTTATTTTTTCTAAGAACTTCTGCCATAATTGATCTTTATTCACCATAACACCTCCCTACAATACCTTTGTTAGTTATTATTTTAACTTTTTTCATAAAAAAAATAAATATCTTTTTGTAAAGTTTTCTTATATATATCAACAAGTTTATCAACATTTAATTGTGGAAAAGTATGATGATAAATCGTTATAAAATTAGAAGAAATTAAGTTATCAACATATTATCCACCTAGTTATCCACTATTAATTTGTTATTATATAAGTAAATTAGTAAGTTTTCCACAATATGTGGATAACTAATTCACTATTCACAATTCAAGTTATTAACAGTATTGTGAATAAGTGGAAAACCATAATTATATTATTTAAAAAAAATAAAAAAATAAATAAAGATTGACAAAATGAAAATAACTCTATTATAATAATGTAGATTTCAATTTTTGGAGGTGAAAAAGATGAAAAGAACATATCAACCAAATAACAGAAATAGAGCTAAAAAACATGGTTTCTTTGCTCGTATGAAAAGTTCAGTTATTAACAAGAGAAGAAAGAAAGGACGTAAGGAATTAATTAGAAAATAAACACTTTTTTGTAGTGTTTTTTTTATTTAATTATTATATTATAATTTAATTAGATAGAAAGGAGTTCATATGAAGAAGATAAATATTATTCAGAAGAATAAAGACTTTAAAAACATTATAGATAAACAAAAATGTTTTAAAAATAGTTGTCTATTAATTCATTATGGATCTAATAATCTTAATCATTATCGATTTGGAATTTCTATTAGTAAGAAATTAGGGAACGCTGTAACTCGCAATTATTATAAAAGAATATTAAGAAATATTGTCGATAATCATAAAAAACTCTATTCAAATAATATTGATTATATTATAATAGTTAGGAAAGCGTGCATAGGAGAATCTTTTAGTAATATAGAGGCCTCTTTTGTGCAGCTAATAAATAAAATAGAAAAGGAATGTGAAAATGAAGAAGAGCGTTAAACAATTAGTTATTGCAATTATTCTTGTTTTGACACTAACCGGTTGTACTAAATATTTAAAAGGAAAAGATAATAAAAGTGTTATTAATCCTAAAACAGGTCAAAGCTTAACCGAGAATATATTATGTAGACCAACCGATGAAGAAACGATTAAATTATATTTAGAAAATGGTATTGATTTATCAAAACTTCCTTATTGTTCTTGTGAAGAAGAATATGTTGATGAAAGCAAATATAAATTAGTTGAAGAAGAAAAAGAACAAGAAGTTGTAGAAGAAGAATCAAAAGATGATAAAAAAGATTCTAAAAAAGAAACAAAGAAGGAAACTAAAAAAGAAGAAACTAAAGAAGAAAGTGACAAAGAAACTGAAGAGGAGACAAAAGAAGTAGAAAAAACAAAATGTAAAGAGTTTAAAGTTACATCTGGTGGATACGATGGAATTTGGAGTTCCATATTTGTTAAACCTTTAGCTTGGTTAATCTTATTTTTAGGAAAATATTGTTCTAGTTTTGGATTAGGTTTAATTGTTATTACTATAATTATTAGATTAGCAATGTATCCATTAACAAAGAAAACAGCAATGCAATCTGAATTAATGAAGAAGATTCAACCTGAATTAGATCGATTAGAAAAGAAATATGAAAAGAAAGATCAAAACGATCGTGAAGTTATGATGGCAAAAAGCCAAGAAATGATGGCTATTTATAAAAAACATAACTTTAATCCAATGAGTGGATGTCTTACATCATTTATTCAATTACCTATCTTTATTGCTTTCTTAGAAGCAATTAATAGAGTTCCTGCGATTTTTGAAGAAAAATTCTTAGGATTACATTTAGGAACAAGTCCTAGTGTAGGTATTGGAAATGGAAACTGGTTATATCTTATAATTATTGTTTTAGTTGGAGCTACTACTTGGTATTCTTTTGCTAAAGCAGGAAATTCAGGTGGTAATGAACAACAACAAAAACAAACAAAGATGATGATGAATGGTTTCTCAATAATGATTACAGTAATGTCTTTCTTTATGACATCTGCTTTAGGTATTTATTGGACTGTATCTAATATCTTCACTTTAGTTCAAAATTATTTAGTAAAAAGGAGAATGCAAAATGATTAAGAAGAATACATATCAAGCAAAAACATATGATGAAGCAGTAAATCAAGCTTTAGCTGATTTAATGGATGTACAAGATAATTTATTTATCAAAGAAATTGAAAGTTCTAAAGGATTGTTCAGTAAAAAAAGTGTTATTGAAGTAATTAGAAAAGATGATGTACTTGAATATATCAAAGAAATGATTAAAGATATATGTAATTACATGGGATTAACTGTTCAAATGGAAATTAAGAAACGTGAAGAAAGTGTTAATATTTCTATTTATTCAGAAAACAATTCAATTTTGATTGGTAAGAATGCCAGAACTTTGAATGCTTTAACTACAATTGTTAAACAAGCAGTTCATAATGCTGTTGGTGAAAATTATAAGTTTGTAATCGATGTATCTGATTATAAAGAAAAACAACATTATTTCTTAGAAAAAGCTGCTAAGAAAGCTGCCAAAGAAGTTCAAAGATCACATATTCCGGTAAAACTTGATCCAATGAATTCATATGAAAGAAGATTAATTCATAATGCTTTATCAGGATTTAGAGGTATCTATACAGAATCTGAAGGTGAAGAACCTCATAGATGTGTAGTAATTAAATATCAAGAGCCTGAAAAGAAAGAAGAAGTACAAGAAGAAGTTAGTGAAACTACAGAAGAATAATCTGTAGTTTTTCTTTATTTTATGAGATAATTATGTTATAATACGTGAGAAGCGAAAGAGGGATTATTATGAGTGATACGATTTGTGCGATTAGTACGGCTTTAGGTGTTGGTGCGGTATCAATGATAAGGGTAAGTGGTAAAGAAGCTATACCTATTGTAAGTAGGTTATTTAATGGTGATAATTTAAATAATGTTAATACGCACACTATTCATTATGGTTTTATTGTTGATAACGAAGAAAAAATAGATGAAGTATTAGTAACAGTTATGAAATCACCTAAGACTTTTACTCGTGAAGATGTCGTTGAGATTAATTGTCACGGTGGTATTGCAACAAATAATAAAGTACTTGAATTATTACTCTTAAATGGTTGTCGATTAGCTGAACCCGGTGAATTTACAAAACGCGCCTTCCTTAACGGAAGAATAAATTTAATGGAAGCGGAGGCCGTTGCGGATTTGATTAATGGAAAAACAGAAGAAGCCCGTCGAGTTGCCATATCACAAATGCAAGGATCAGGCTCTAAATTAATCTCTAAATTAAGAGAAGATTTAGTGGGGTTAATAAGTAATATTGAAGTAAATATAGATTATCCAGAATATCAAGATATATATGAAGTAACAGTTAGGGATATTAAAGAAAAAATCAGTTATTTTCATGACAGTTTAACTAATATAATTAATAATTATGAAAATGGAAGAATATTAACAGATGGAATTAAGACTGTTATTGTAGGTAGACCTAATGTTGGAAAAAGCAGTATTCTAAATAAACTTCTTGATTATAATAAAGCAATTGTAACTGATATACCAGGAACAACAAGAGATATTGTTGAAGGAAATATATCATTTAATGGGATATTATTAAATATAATTGATACAGCAGGTATTCGTGATACTGATGATGTCGTTGAAAAAATAGGTGTTGAAATAAGTTTATCTAAAATTGAAGAAGCAGATTTAGTACTTGTAATTTTAAATAATAATGAAGAACTTAGTGATGTTGATTTAGATATTCTTAATAAAACGAAAGATAAAACAAGTATCATAGTTATCAATAAAAATGATTTAGATAGTAAGATTGATTTATCTCGTCTTGAAGGAAGAAAAATTGTTTATACAAATACAGTTACTTTAGAAGGGATAGATACTTTAAAAGATAAAATTACTGAATTATTTAAATTAGAAGAAATAAAGAAAAATGACTATAACTATATTACAAATGTTCGTCAAATATCTAAAATAAAAGAATGTTTAAAAAGAATTGATGATATAAAAGAATCCCTTGATAATGAAGTGCCTTTAGATATGATAGAAATTGATTTGCGTGATATATGGGATATTCTAGGTGAAATTATTGGTGAAAGTTACACAGAAGAACTATTAGACGAATTATTTAGTAAATTTTGTGTTGGAAAATAAAAGAGGTTTATATGAAAGATATACATTTAAAAGAATTAAATAAAATGAGTAAAGATTTGGGAATTAATCCCATTTTGTATAGAAATATATGGGCATATGCCCTATCTTATACATATGGTTATTCAAATCAAGAATTAATTGATGAATATTCGTATCAAATAGTAAAAAAAGCCTTACCAAAAGTAAATATAGAACTTTCAAATCGTACGGGAATATATGAAAATGTACGTGATTTTTATCTTCGAAGATATGGAAAAGAATTAGTTGAAGAAGCTGCAAATGAACTAGATATTAAATCACCAAAAAAAGAACTATAAAAGAATAATTAATGAAGTAAATAATTTGTTAGTAAATATAAAATGATGTATAATAAAAATGGTGATAGTAATATGTTTAATGAAGATTTATTGAAAGAATTAAATGAAGAAAGAAAAGAACTAGGGATTGATACGAAAGTATTTACAAGATTTGTGGCTTTAGCAAAGTATTATCAAGAAACTCATGAAGGAATAAGTGAAGAAAATATGGCAGAAGTTATTAGAGAATCTTTTACTGGATATGATTATCCAGGACCAGTAAAAAGCGATGATTCAATATCAAAAGCTGTCTTTAAAAATAGAAAAAGAATTAACGATTGTTTTAATGAAGCCTTAAGAAAGGTCGGATATGAACCAATTGAAGGAAGACAAATGTAATCTTCCTTTTTTATTTACAATAAAAACCATTTATTGTATAATCTCTAGTGATTAACGGAAGTGATGTATATGAATTACGATATCATAGTTGTTGGTGGTGGTCATGCTGGATGTGAAGCAGCGCTTGCTTCAGCAAGACTAAATCACTCTACCCTAATGGTAACAAGTAATATTAAAAATATAGCGGATATGCCTTGTAATCCAAGTATTGGAGGCCCTGCTAAAGGAATATTAGTAAGAGAAATTGATGCTTTAGGTGGTGAAATGGGCCGTAATGCTGATAAAGGTCTTATTCAACTTAAGATGCTAAATACTAAAAAAGGGCCTGCTGTACAAGCTCTACGTGCTCAAGCTGATAAAATAACTTATCCACAAGAAATGTTGAAAACTTTAAAAGAACAAAAGAACTTAGAAATAAAAGAAGCTTTTGTTGAAGACCTAATAGTTGAAAACAATAAAATTCTTGGTGTTATTCTTGATAATGGTGAAAGAATTAATAGCAAGGCTGTTATTTTAACAACAGGCACTTATTTAAAAGCTGATATTCTTGTTGGTGCAGAAAGAACTCCTGGTGGACCTCATGGAGAAAAAGAAAGTAAACATTTATCTGATAAATTAAAATCTTATGGTTTAACCATTCAAAGATTAAAGACAGGAACTCCTCAAAGAATAGCGAAAGATTCTATTGATTATTCAAAGTTAGAAATTGAAAAAGGTGATGATGAAGTTAGAACCTTCTCATTTGATAATCATCCATTCTATAATGTTGAAGATCAAGAATTATGTTATTTAACATATACTAATGATAAAACACATCAAATTATTAAAGATAATTTAACAAAATCAAGTATGTATGGTGGATATGTTCATGCGGTAGGACCTAGATATTGTCCATCAATTGAAGATAAGGTTGTTCGTTTTGCAGATAAAGAAAGACATCAATTATTTTTAGAACCAGAAAGTAGATATTATGAAGATATATATATTCAAGGATTTTCAACAAGTATGCCTCATGATATTCAAGATATGATGGTTCATAGTTTAGTTGGCCTTGAGAATGCTAAAATTCTTAAATATGCTTATGCTATTGAATATGATGCTATTGATCCATTAGAGATGAAAGCATCTCTTGAAAATAAGATATTAGAAAATTTATTTACCGCAGGTCAAATAAATGGAACAAGTGGGTATGAAGAAGCCGCTGCTCAAGGCTTGATTGCGGGTATTAATGCCGTTTTAAAGATTGATAATAAAGAACCTTTGATACTTGGTCGAGATGAAGCTTATACAGGTGTTTTAATTGATGATTTAGTAACTAAAGGAACAAAAGAACCTTATCGTATGTTAACAAGTCGTGCTGAATATAGATTATTATTACGTCATGATAATGCTGATATCCGTTTAAGAAAATATGGATATGAAATAGGTCTTGTAGATCAAGATAGATATAATAAATTTCTTGATAAACTTGAAAAAATCGATGAATTAACAAATTATTTAAAAACACATAAAATTAATACTAATGAAAATGATTTAATTGATGAACTTAATACTTCCCCTATTCTAGATGGAATTACTTTATATCAATTATTAAAAAGACCTGAAGTTTTAATAAAAGATTTAATAAGAATTGGCAAAATTGAAGAAAATAAATATAGTGATGAAGTGTTAGAGCAAGTTGAAATAAGTATAAAATATGAAGGATATATTAATAAAGCTAAAAAAGAAGTAAATCGTATGCATGAACTTGAAGATGTTAAATTACCAGAAGATATTGATTACAAAAAAGTTTCTAATTTAGCTTCAGAAGCTCGTCAAAAACTAGAACAAGTAAGACCAATCTCTGTTGGTCAAGCAAGTCGTATTAGTGGTGTTAATCCAGCAGATATCTCAATATTATTAATATATTTAAAAAAAGGAAATAAAAATGGATAAAAAAAGATTTATTGAAGAATTAAGAAAAATAGGTATTAACATTACGGATGATCAACTTAATAAGTTAGAAACATATTATGATGTATTAATTGCATATAACAAAAACGTTAATTTAACAAGAATTGTTGATAAAGAAGATGTATATTTAAAACATTTTTATGATTCACTAACGCTTATTAAAGCCATTGATTTAAATCAAGAGTTAACATTATGTGATGTTGGAACAGGAGCAGGTTTTCCAGGACTGGTTCTTGCGATAATCTTCCCTACTCTAACAATTACTCTTGTTGATGCTCTTCAAAAAAGAATTAATTTTCTTGATTTAGTTATAAATAAGCTAGAATTGAAAAATGTTAAAACCGTTCATGCAAGAATTGAGGATTTTGCAAAAGAAAATCGTGAAAAATACGACGTAGTTACTTGTCGTGCTGTATCTAATCTTCGAGTTTTACTTGAGATATCTATTCCTCTTGTTAAAGTTAATGGATATTTTATTCCAATGAAGGGAATTATTAATACAGAATTAGAAGAATCCCTTGATATGTTAAAGAAGTTAGATTGTACGATTATGACAACTATTGATTTTAAATTACCAATTGAAGATAGTGATAGAACACTTATTATAATTAAAAAAAATAAAGAAACAAATAAAAAATATCCACGAAGATATGATGTTATTAAGAATGATAAATAAAAGAAATTATTGAAAAATAGTTTTTTTTATTATATTATTATGATAGGAAAGAGTAGAAAGAGGGATAATATGGTAAATGAAAATGAAGTAATTACTATTAAATTAGACGATATAATTCCTAATCGTTTTCAGCCACGTGAGGTTTTCGATGAACAAGCTTTAAATGAATTGGCAGAATCAATAAAACTTCATGGTGTTATACAGCCTATAATAGTTAGACCAGTTGATAATAAATATGAAATTATTGCTGGAGAAAGAAGATATAAAGCATCTGTACTAGCTGGTAAAACAGATATTCCGGCTATAGTAAAAGTAAAAGATGATAAAGAGAGTTCGATAATTGCATTTATTGAAAATTCTCAAAGAAAAAATGTTTCTCCAATAGAAGAAGCAAAAACTTGTGAAAGATTGTTGTCAAATAATGATATGACCCAAGAGCAACTTGCTAAACAATTAGGTATGAGTCAATCAACGTTAGCTAATAAATTACGTTTATTAACTTTACCTGTTGAAGTTCAAGATGCCCTACTAAATGGGGAAATATCAGAAAGACACGCAAGAAGTTTGTTAAGTGTTAAAGATACCAAAGAACAATTGTCGTTATTAGGTAGAATTAAAGAAGAAAAATTAACAGTAAGAGAATTAGAAGGAGAAATAAAGAATATGTTTGGAAATGAAGGAATGAATAGTCAAGGATTATATGATTTACCAGGTGCTGAAGATGTAACTGCAAAATCAGAAGATTTTGATTTATCAAAATATGAAATTAATCCAGTAAGTGAGGTAAGACAAGAAGATATTAGTATACCTACATTGGAAGAAAAAAAAGAAGAACCAGCTGCTCCTGAAGTAAAAGCAGAAGCACCAAAACAAAATAGTGAATTTTTATCATTCTTAAATGATTTTGATGATTCAAAGGTAGCTGCTCCTTTAACAACTCCAGAAGAAGAAAAGAAAGAAGAAGCTCCAGAAACACCAACTTTACAAGATAATAGTTTCGATAGTTTCTTAAGTAGCTTTAATTCTAATTCACTTGCTGAATCAATTAAAAAAGAAGAAGAAAAGAAAGAAGAAGAAGTTCCAGAAACATCATCAGATACTAGTGCTTTTGATGATTTCTTAAAGAAATATGAAAATACACCAGTTGCTGTTCCTACACCAAATCCTGAAGTACCAGTAGCGCCAGAAACACCAAAAGTTGAACCAATAAGTACAGGTGGTGACTTTGATGACTTCTTAAAAAAATATGAAGAACCAGTAACTCCTTCTGAAGAAGCATCAATTGGTCTTCCACAAGACGATCAATTTGCTAATTTCTTAAATACAGCTGATACTGATGATATTGCTAGTAAATATTTAAATCCAGTTACAGAGGTTGTTGAAAAACCTCAATATGTTGAAAATAGCCCAACATATGTCGATTTATCAAAACCAAAGAGTTATGATACTGTTGATGAAATTATTAGTAAATTAAAAGAAGTAACTGATGAAATAAAGAAAAGCAAATATAAAGTGACAACAGATGAAGTAAACTTCGATGATATATATCAAATTAAGATAACGATTGATAAAAGAAACTTTTTATAAAAGTTTCTTTTTTGTGTTAATGAGATTGATTAATGACTTATTAATTGATATAATTATTTATGTATAAGATATGATAAAAATGAATAATTATGTGAATGTATTTGAACAATAGTTCAATTTTTATTTCGGTAATACATAAAAGGAGAAACAATGGGAAAGATAATATCATTAGTTAATCAAAAAGGTGGCGTTGGTAAAACGACAACAAGTATCAATCTTTCAGCTTCCCTTGCGGAATGTGGAAAGAAAGTTTTATTAGTGGATTTAGATCCTCAAGGAAACGCTACTACTGGTGTAGGTTTTAATAAGGGAGATATTGAAGCTAGTATTTATGATGTCTTTAATGATACTAAAGAAGCAAAAGACGTTATATTAAAGACAGATTATCGTAATTTACATTTATTACCTTCTACCCTACAACTTGCTGGTATTGATATCGAATTAATGGAAAAAGGAAGAGATGATCCATCTTTCCAAAGATCTTATCAATTAAAAGATAAATTATTACCAATAAAAGAATATTATGATTATATAATTGTTGATTGTCCTCCATCATTAGGACTAATAACAACTAATGCTTTAGCAGCTAGTGATTCGGTTATTATTCCCGTACAATGTGAGTTTTTTGCTTTGGAAGGAATTACCCAATTATTAAATGCAATTATGCTAACGCAAAAGAAGTTAAATCCTAATTTAAGACTTGAAGGTGTTTTATTAACAATGTTTGATTCTAAAACTAATTTAGGAATTGAAGTTATTGAAGAAATTAGAAGTTACTTTAAAGAAAAAGTATATTCTACAATTGTTCCGAGATTAATTAAACTTGCTGAAGCTCCAAGTCATGGAAAACCAATAATTGTTTATGATCCTAAAAGTAAAGGTTCACAAGCATATCTTAATTTAGCAAAGGAAGTGATTGAGAGAAATGGAAACAACGCCTAGAAGAAGAGCCCTTGGTAAAGGACTTAATGAATTATTTAGTACAGAAGTATTAGATTTTGATTCTTTAGAAGAAAAAATATTAACCGAAACTCCTAAAGAAGAAATAGTTGAATTAAACTTAGATGAGTTAAGAAGCAATCCTTATCAACCACGTGTTGTCTTTGATGAAAAATCATTGGAAGAATTATGCCAATCAATTAAAGAACATGGTGTATTTCAACCAATTATCGTAAAGAAAAGTATTCATGGATATGAAATAATAGCTGGTGAAAGACGTGTTAAAGCGTCACGAATGGCTGGATTATCAACAATTCCTGCTATTGTAAGAGAATTTGATGATACTCAAATGATGGAAATAGCTCTTCTTGAAAATTTACAAAGAGAAGATTTAAATCCTATTGAAGAAGCTAATGCCTATATTAAAATTATGGATGCTAAAGGATTAACTCAAGAAGAATTTTCTAAAATAATTGGAAAAAGTCAAGCTTATGTTAATAATACAATTGGATTAATAAGATTGCCAAAAGAAGTTAAAGATCTTTTAATTCAAAATAAAATATCAATGACACATGCCAGAATTCTTTCAAAGATAAGTGATAAAGATTTAATAGTTTCATTAGCAAATAAAGTTGTTAATGAAGGAATTAGTGTAAGACAACTTGAAGAATTATCCCAAGGAGCTGATGTTCCAAAGGTTCAAAAAGTACAAAGAAAACTTAATGAAGAGAATCAAGAATATAAATATATTGAAGAAAAACTTTGTGAACACCTAGGAACAAAAGTAAGAGTTTATAAGAACAAAATGGAAATTAAATATAGTAACATCAATGATTTAAATAGAATTTTAGATATTTTAAAAATAAATAATTTGGAAAAATAAAGATATCTTTATTTTTCCTTTTTTCTTTTGTTAAAAGTTGATATAATTGTAATGACGAATGATTATTAGGAGAATAAAATGAATAATAAAGAATATAATATAGGTTCTAGATTAGTATTAAAAAAAGGACATCCTTGTGGTGAAAACTTATGGGAAGTTGTTAAACTAGGAGCTGATATTAGGCTTAAATGTACTAAATGTGGAAGAATAGTTATTCTTCCTAGAATAGAATTAAATAAAAAAATAAAGAAAGTTATTGAGAAGGAGAATTAAAATGAAAAAAGTTAGATTAAAGAAATTTTATCTTCATCCAGTAACTACATATTTATTATTAATTATACTAGTGTTTCTTGTAAGTTTTATATTGCATGTAACTAAATTACAAACAACATATAATATAATTAATATTAATACTTTAAAAGTTGAACAAATAACAAGTGAAGTTTCTAATTTACTTAGTTTTAATGAGATAAAAAATATTGTTAGTAATACGACAAAAAACTTTGTTAGTTTTGCCCCACTCTGTATGTATTTAGTTGCTGCTATTGGTATTGCAGTATGTGAATCTAGTGGATTCTTGGATATGTTATTTAAAAGAGTATTTTCTAAAATACCAAATAAATGGGTTACTTTTTTGATAATATTAATATCTACGATTTCATCAATTATTAATGAAGTTGGTTTTGTATTATTAATTCCAATTGCTGCCTTAATCTTTAAATCGAAGAAAAGAAATCCAATGGCAGGTGTTGTGGCAGCCTTTGCAGGAACATCTTTTGGCTATGGAACAACGATTTTCTTTGGTTCAATTGATGCTTTAATGATTCCATATACTAGAATAGCTTCAAGAATCATTGATCCATCATTCTATGTTAATATGTCTTCTAACCTATTCATTATGATTATTTCGACAATTGTTTTATCAATTGTTGGAACTATTATTATGGAAAGAAGAATTATTCCTAATTTAGGTGGTTATAAAGAAAAGAAAGATGAAACAATAGATGATATTGAAGTAATCGAAGAAAAAGAAGTTATTGAACAAGAAGCTTTAAGTAATGATTTTAAAGAAAAAAGAGGCTTTAAGTGGGCTTCTATTGCGGGTATTATTTTAGTTGTTTTCTTTATATATTGCCTAATACCTAACCTACCATTATCTGGTATGCTTCTTGATATGACTAAAAATACTTACTTGGAACAAGTCTTTGGAGATAGTTCATATTTCCAAGATGGATTTACTTTCCTAGTATCAATATTATTCTTAATAATTGGTTTAGTATATGGTATTGGTTCTCATAAGTTTAAGAGTGATAAAGATGTTATTAATGCAACTAATGATTCCTTAAAGAATATTGGTTACATGGTTGGACTTTTCTTTGTAGCATCACAATTTGTTGCCATTTTTAGATATAGTAATATTGGTAATGTTTTAACAGGTATTTTATCTAATTTATTAGGTGGTTTCTCATTTGGTGGTATACCATTCTTAATAATTAGTTGTTTGATCTTTATTATAAGTGATTTCTTTGTTACAGGTATTCAAGCTAAATGGGCGGTTTTTGCTCCAGTAGTAATCCCTACTCTAATGCAGACTAATATTGCTCCTGCTTTTGTTCAATTTGTAATGAGAGCTTGTGATTCTATAATGAATGGTATTAGCCCATTATATGCATATTTTGTTATTTATGTAGGATATATGAATATTTATAATAATAAGCCAAATAAACCTGTTACAATTGGAGAATGTATTAGAATAATTTTCCCTTATTTCTTAATTATTACAGCTACTTGGTTGCTACTTTTAATTGGTTGGTATATAATAGGCTTGCCTATTGGACCTGGGGTTTACCCTACAATATAATTAAGGAGGTTTTATGAGTTTAAAAGCTGGTATTGTTGGCTTACCTAATGTTGGTAAATCAACATTGTTTAATGCCATTACAAAACAAAATATTTTAGCTGCAAATTATCCTTTTGCAACGATTGATCCAAATGTTGGAATAGTAAATGTTCCCGATAAAAGAATCGATGTATTAAATGAAATGTATAGTCCTGAAAGACTAATTCCTACATCTTTTGAATTTACTGATATCGCTGGTCTTGTTAAGGGAGCTAGTAAAGGTGAAGGACTTGGTAATAAATTCTTATCACATATTCGTGAAACAGATGCAATATGTGAAGTTGTTAGATGTTTTGATAATCCCGATATTATTCACGTAGAAGGAGCTTGTGACCCAATTCGTGATATTGAGATTATTAATTTAGAGTTATCTATTGCAGATCTTGAAACAATTAACAATCGCTTAGATAAAGTTAAAAAGAAAGCTATTATGTCAAAAGATAAAGATGGTATTCTTGAAGTTGAAATTCTTGAAAAAGCAAAGAATGCACTTGAAAAGAATATTCCTCTTCGTATGGTTGAGTTTACTGATGAAGAAAAACAAATTATCAAACCTTTTTGCTTTCTTACAATTAAACCTATTATTTATTTAGCAAATGTATCTGAAGATAATTACAATGATGAAAATCCTTATTTTAATCAAGTATATGACTATGCTATTAAAGAAGGTAGTAAAGCTATTAAAATATCTGCTAAATTAGAATGTGATTTAGTAGATTATACTGATGAAGAAAAACAAGAAATGTTTGATATGCTAGGTATTGAAAAATCTGGTCTTGATGAATTAATTCAAGTAACATATGAAATATTAGGCCTTCGTACTTTCTTTACTGTTGGTAAAGATGAAGTAAGAGCTTGGACTTTTAAAAATGGTATGAACGCTAAAGAATGCGCAGGAGTTATCCACAGTGACTTTGAAAAAGGGTTTATTCGAGCTGAAGTAATTAGTTATGATGATTTAATAGAATGTGGATCGGAAACAAAAGTTAAAGAAGCTGGCAAATTTCGTCTTGAAGGAAAAGATTATATAATGCAAGATGGAGATATATGTCACTTTAGATTTAATGTATAAAACACTATAATAGTGTTTTTTTTTGTAAAGTAACAAAAATAAAATGACTAGATTATTGAATTAAAGAATTAAACTATTGTAGAATGAAATTGATAAGGTAATATGATTATATTATTATTTATGGAGGAATAAAAAAATATGATTACAGGATTTAATCCAAGTGTAGCAGCAAAAAACATTCGTGATTTTGCTGATCAAGTTGAAGCAGCATATGATCAACTTCAACTAGCTATAGGTGATTTATCTGATGGACTATCTATAAATTGGGGATCACCTAAAGCTGTAGAATTTAAAACTAAAATTAAACCATTATTTGATGATCTATTTCAAACAATGAATGATAAAAGTGTAGAGATTCAACACGGAGCATATTCAGCTTATAATATTGCTGCATCTAGTAATGGTGAAGCAACTATTGCAGATGAAACTAGAGGTTTCTTTGATGCAACATCATTTATGGAACTTTTTGATAACATTGGTGGAAAAGTTGGAATGAATATTAATGTAGTTAGAAATACCCTTCTACCAAACTTTGAACTAGCAATGAAATCAGGAGCTGATATGCTTGATGCAGTTACTAATAGTATCGCTTTATACGATGCTGGAGATAACCAACAAAGAGCATATTCTACAGGAATTAGTAACATGAAAGAAGCTGTATTAGCAATTCTTGAAAGTGCATCAAGATTACTAAGAGAAGCTTTAGAGACAGAAGCAGACGTTATTTTCCAAAGTGCTCAAAATGCTGCATCAGTTTTAGGTTAGGAAGAAAGTTAGGAGGAAATAGAATATGGACGAATTTACTGGATATCATCCATTAGTTGCGAAACAACTAATAAAAGAATTTAAAGCAAAGGGAGATGAAATTTATAATAAAGTTGCAGCTGCTAATCAAAAAGTAATGAATAGTTTAGCAGACAACTGGTTTTCTCAAAACGCTATAAATTTTGGAACTGAAGAAAAACCATCATTATACGAAGCACAAGCAGAAGTTGAAGTATTATTTAAAAATACAATTTATCGTTGTGTTACTGCATATAATTTAGTAGCAGCAGCACATGATGCTGATGCTTTAGTTGATGATGAATATCCTTCTGAAGAAACAACTGTTGAAAATTATGCACCTCATGGTACTAATGATGTCTTTAATGACTTTAAAAGTATTGGTACAAAAGATGGAAAAGTCTATACAGGTATGGATACTAAATTAGTTCCTCAATTATTAACGGAATATTCTGAACAAATAAAATCAATTATTCTAAATGATATGGAATCTATTCCAATGAATATTGCTTTTTATGACCCAGATGGAGCCCAAGTTCAAGCATTTAATGCTGGAGTAGAAGCTTTAAAAGCAACATTAACTGCAAAGATTGACGAAGTATCTAATAAATTAGATGAACACGCTTCTCAAGAACAAGAAATGGTTGAAGTTGGTGCTGAACAAGCTGCAGAAGCTATGGGTGGCGGAACAGAATAATAGTAAAAAAGATAATAAAAAAATTCATATTATTAAATATGAATTTTTTTATGCCTTAATTCCTTGATATGAATTACGTCTTACTAATTCTTTATCTATTTCATTTAGAACACAGAATTTTTTTAATAACCATTTAGGTTCTATTAATTCTTCTTTTTTAGGATCACCAGTAATTCTATTTATTACAATTTCAGGACGTAATAATTCTAATTGATCACAAACAATATTAACATACTCTTCTCTCGTTAATACATGAAAATGTTCTTTATTATATAATTCTTCTAGTTTTGTATTCTTTATAATATGCAGCATATGTATTTTAACCCCTTGAATATCAAGAGAATTAATATATTTGATGGTATTAATCATATCTTCTTTTGTTTCATAAGGAAGACCATTTATGATATGAATGATAACGTTAATTCCCCTACTCCTTAGTTTTTTTACCATCAAATCAAATTCTTCTAGTGTTTCTCCCCTATTTATTAGTTCGTTTGTTTTTTTATTAATTGTTTGAAGACCTAATTCAATATTTAAAAAGGTCTTTTTACTTAACTCTTCTAAATAATTAAGACATTCTTCCGTAATAGCGTCACTTCTTGTAGCAATATTTAGCCCTACTACATTGGGTATTTTTAAAGCCTCCTCATACTTTTTCTTTAATGTTTCAACATCTGCATAAGTATTAGTATTAGCTTGAAAATAAGCAATATACTTTGTATTTTCCCATTTATTATCCATTATTTCTTTTATTTCATAAAATTGTTCTGTTATTGATTTGTTAAGGCTTCCTGCAAAATCTCCACTACCTAAGGTTGAACAGTAAATACATCCCCCTACTCCCTTAGTTCCATCTTTATTAGGACAAGTAAATCCTCCATTAAGGCTTATCTTTGCAATTTTACAATTAAATCGATTTTTATAATAATAATCCAATGTATGGTATCTTTTATTAGTATTTGAATATTTAAACATACTTCCCCTCTTCTATCGATTATACACTAAAATAAATATTTCTACTTATTTTTTAATCAATTATCTTTTTTTATGTTATAATATGATAGAGGTACTATATGAAAAAATATCGCCTAAAAAAGAAGAATACAGCTATTACCGTTTTCATATTACTATTGATAATAATAACAATTATTAACCCTTTTGAAAGAAAGGCAAAATCAGATTTAATGAATTTGAATTATCAAGAAGCAACAGTTGATTTTATTATCGATAACGGCTTAAAAAGTGAAACTTTAAAGCATGAATATAGTGAATTTGTTGATAAGAGAATTTTAGATAAATCTTTTAAAAAAGAAAATTATTCAATATATTTAGATCTTGATTATTATGAAAAAAGTAATTCTGTTGATTTAGTTAATAAACTAATAGAAAAGAAGTATAGTACTGAAGAAATTAACCTAATATTAAAAAGTGGTAATAATAATACGATTGCTGAATTTGTTAAAAACAATAAGTATGAAAAGTTATCTGATTACCTAAAATATGATTATGCCAAACTAAGTTTAATTGATAGATACATCGAATATAAAGCTTCTAATGTGTGTACTTACAAAGATGCGATTATCTATGTAAATATTGGATTAGATAATGAAGCTTATGAAAATTATAGAGAAGTTGATAAATTTTCGTTATCAATGATTGTTAATAAACATAATAAATTATCAGAATCTTTTATACCAGATAATTTAGTTGATATACCACAAAGTTTAATAATAGGTAATGGAAAAGAGCAAGCTAACAAAGTAATGCTTGAAGCTTTTAGTAAAATGGCTACGGATCTTATCAATGAAACAACTAAGAAGATTTATGCTAGTAATGCATATAGATCTTATGAAGATCAAGAAAAAATATACAATAAACTTCTTAAAGAAAAAGGTGAGAGCTATGTTAATAATTCTGTTTCTAAACCTGGTTTTTCGGAGCATCAAACAGGATTAGTATTAAACATAGATGTAGTAGGGGATTACAGTAAATCTGTAGAAAAAGAATGGTTGAAGAATAATGCACACAAATATGGCTTTATTCTTAGATATCCTGATAAAAAAGAAGATATAACGGGATATAAAGGAATAACTAAACAATATCGTTATGTTGGTGTTGAAATAGCAACATACATTGTTAAGAATAATATTACTTTTGAAGAATATTATGCCATGTTTTTAGATAAAGAATAGGAGAGGGAATATATGTACGATTTAGGAGAAAATTTTAAGAATAATCACCCCGAAAATTTAAAAGCTTTCGATAAATCAATTTTTATGGGGGAGAAGTATAGAATTACCATATTGTCAGAAAGGTTAGTAAGGTTAGAATACGATCCGGATGGAAAATTTTATGATATGGAAACTCCAATCGTTAAAAATAGGGTATTTCCTTATCCAGAATTTGTTATCAAAGAAGATGAGAGTTCCTTTAATGTTGAAACAACATATATGAGTTTATTTTATAAAAAGAATGAACCATTTAATGAAAGAACTTTATATGCAAACGTTAATAATACTAAAAATGTATGGTATTACGGAGATAATGAAGTTCAAAATTTCAAAAGTAGTGCTCGTTCTCTTGATGATACAAGTTCAATGCCTGAATTAAAAAAAGGATTATTCTCACCAATGGGATTTGCTACTATTGATGATACGTATAGTATTTATTTAGATACTGGTAGTAACATTTTAACAAATTCCTTACAAAATCATGTTGATTTATATTTGTTTGTTTATAATAAAGATTTTGGTCTATGTCTTAGAGATTATTTTATATTATCAGGTCTTCCTGAAATGTTACCTCGTTATGCTCTTGGTAACTGGTGGAGTAAAGATACTGACTATACACAAAATGATGTATTAGGCTTAATGGATAAGTTTAAACGTAGTAGTATTCCTATGTCAGTATTCTTACTTGATAATTTATGGTGTAAAAAAGATTATGAAAAATATCCTAAAGTAGAGCATACCTTTACTTTTGATGAACAATATTTTGATAAACCAGAAGAACTAATTAAAGAAGTACATAATCGTGATACCAAAATTGGTGTTAAAATTGATCCTACAATGGGATTTTATCCAATGGATAAATATTATGAAACAGCGACTCAATATATGGAAACAAATCCAGATGGCAGTATTAGTTTTAACCCATGGGATGCTAGAACAATGGATTTATATTTAAAATTATTTATTCATCCATTAACGGCGATGGGAATTGATTTATTTTGGAACGATTATAATCCTACTGATGATAATAGTATGTTTATAATGGACGATTATATGAATAAAGATATGAAAGGTAATGGCAAGAGATCTATTATGCTTGCAAGAAATAGTGGAATTGCTGCCCATCGATATAATGTCCTTTATTCAGGTAGAAATCGTATAGATTGGAAAGTGTTGAAACTATTACCTAGATATAATGCTTCTAGTTCTAACATTGGTGTTAGCTGGTGGAGTCATGATGTTGGTGGTAGTATTGGTGGTGTTGAAGATAGTGATTTATATATAAGAAGTGTTCAATTTGGCGTTTTTTCACCAATTTTAAGATTCAACACTGAAAGAGGTAAGTATTTTAAGAGAGAGCCATGGAGATGGGATGTTGTTACTGATAATATTGTTACATATTATCTACAACTAAGACATAAGTTAATTCCTTATTTATATACAGAAGCTTATGAATATTCAAGAACAGGTTCAACTTTGATTAAACCTTTGTACTATAAAAATTTGGAATTATTTGATCATCCTTTCTTTGTACATCAATATTATTTTGGAAGATCATTTATGATATCACCGATTATTTCACCAGTTGATGAAGTTATTAATAGAACTATTCAAAAGTATTATGTACCAGAAGGTATATGGTATGACTTTAAAACTGGTAAACGTTATTTAGGTGATCATCAATATGTATCATTCTATAAAATAGAAGATTATCCAATCTTTGTATCTGGTGGTAGTGTTATTCCGCTTGCTGGTGAAAAGAGTTATATGTCTTATAAAAATCCAGTTGATTTTGATATTCATATCTTTCCAGGTAAGAGTAATAATTATCGATTATATGAAGATGATGGTGATGGATTCTCTTATAAAAATGGTAAATATTGTATAACAGAATTCGATTATAACTATCGTAATAGTAACTATACATTAATTATTAGACCAGTAGAGGGAGATAGTAATATTCTTCCTGCTAAAAGAGATTATCGAATTATCTTTAGAAATACTAAACAAGCTGACAATGTTGTTGTATATGAAAATGATAAACAAATTGAACATGATACAATGGTTACAGATAGTGACTTTATTGTAATGATTAAAGATGTTAGTACAAAGAGTCAGTTAACTATTAACTGTTATGGTCAAGATATAGAAATAGATGCTTTAATGATTATTAAAGATGATATTGAAGGAATCTTATCTGATCTTAAGATTGAAACTAAGTTAAAAGATGAATTAGCAACAATTATCTTTAATGATGACTTGCCTTTAAGTAATAAGAGAATATTAGTTAAAAAATTAAAGAGAAAAGGATTAGATAGAAGAAGTATTAAAGTATTCTTGAGATTATTAGATTACATGGAAATGTAATTGATTTAGGGGGAAATATGAATGATTTATTAAAGTTTTTTATTGAATTTATAGTTACTTTTGCTGTTGCTTTCACTTTCTATTATTTTGTTCTTATTAAGCAACATAAGAAAATAGATGAAAAAAAAGTACCAACAGAAATAAATATAATTCTTAAATATCACAAAATAGAATTAAAGAAGATTAACTATAAATCGTTATTAGTTTCAGTATCGATAGTTACATCGTTAATTCTATCAATTATTATAAATATTGTTTTTCACTTTATGCATAATAATATTTTAGTTGTTATAATTACTTTAATTGTTTCATTACCAATTGCTTTAGTAGCTTATGATATTATAGGAAGAATATATGAAAAGAAAAGTAATGAAATAAAAAGTGATGAAGAAAAGAAAATAGAAACGAAAAATAAAAACAAAAGAAAGTAGGTGAGATATATGAAATTTAGCGATTATTTATTCGATGATGGTGAAGATTATGAAAATCCTTATGATTTAACATCTAAACTATTATTAATGGATAGTGCGTTAATGCAAATACATGCAAGTGGTAGATATGTCTCATCTAGTCTTCTTGATGCTGTAGTTGTTGATAATAAAATAGATCCTTCATCAATTCAAATTGATGTCTTTGATGCTGAGAAGAATGAAAATGATTATGCTCAAGATATTATGGAGTTATGTGCTATAGGTGTTTGTGCATATAATCGTATGGGGGAGAGTGAAGGTTATCCTAAATATTTCACTTCATCTGAGTTTATACATGGATTAAGTGATAATATTGAACCTTTTATTGCAAGGGAAGATATTCCAGAAGAAGTAAAAGATTATTACCGAACAATCTTTACTCTTCTAGATATAAAATATATGAATAATTATTTTGAAGAATTAAAGAAAAACGATGGTGGAAAAGGTAATGCTCGACAATTAATATATAGTACACCTCAAGGAAGAGCTTTTGCCAATAGTAATGATAATCCTAATGCGTTTACCTTTATTATAGCGATTCCTATAACTTTAGTTGTTTCTTATGTTCTTACGATGATTGTTATTATAATTATTAAAATGTTATAAAGGAAGGGAAAAAGATATGGGATTATTTGATGCTTTAAAAAAACATAAAGAGCAAAATCAAGATAAAGAAATATCAAGATCTGCTATTGATATAGTTAGACTTGTTGATGCTGGAGAAGTATCTAAAGCTATGGATTTATTAAACAAAGGAATGTCTGTTTATGACAACTTTTCTCGTATAGTTGCTCAACAAATGGGGCTTCCTCCTGAAAGAGCAAATGAAGTTGCTTTTACTATTATGTCTCGTTTAACTGATAAATATATGCAAAGAAATGTTAATCAATTGCAACAATATCAACAAAGAGAGCAAAACTTTGTAATGGAACAAGATGCTAAAAGGCAACAAGCAATACAAGAAGCACAAAATATAATGCAAGGAGAATCTTCCGGAATAAGAAGATAATTAATAAAAAAAAAACACTTTACTTTTACATATAATTATGTTATTTTATATGTGACACGGAAGTGTTTTTATTTTGGGGAAAAAGGAGAATATATGAAAGGTATTACAAAATTCTTTGGTGAAGTTAAAAAAGAATTATCTAAAGTTAAATGGCCAACAAAGAAAGATATGGTTAAATATTCAATTGCAACAATAGTCTTTGTTATATTTTTTGCTGCATTTTTCTATTTAATTGGTGTATTAGTAGCTTTAGTTTCAAGATTGGTGTAGTTTATGGAAGAGAAGAAGTGGTATGTTGTTAATACATATTCTGGACATGAAAACAAAGTTAAAGAAAAACTTGAGATGCGTACAGAATCAATGGGATTACAAGATTACATCTTTAGAGTTATCGTTCCAGAACAAACCGTTGTAGAAGAAAAAGACGGTGTATCAAAAGAGAAAGTAAAGAAGATGTTTCCAGGTTATATTCTAGTTGAAATGATTATGACTGATGAAGCATGGTTTATTGTTCGTAATACACCAGGTGTAACAGGATTCATTGGTTCATCTGGAAAAGGAGCTAAACCAACACCATTACAACCATATGAAGTTGAAACAATTCTTAATAATATGGGTATTAGTCGTATTGATGCTCCAAACGAACTTAAAGAAGGAGATAAAATTAAGATTATTGATGGTCCATTCGTAGGTATGACTGGAACTATTGAATCAATAGACTTAGAAAATAAGATTGTTAATGCACTTGTTGACTTATTCGGTCAAGAAACAAGTATTGAAGTAGAATTAAAACAAATTGACCGTGCTTAATTAAAATATAAACAATATAGTATTGATTTTTAATAAAAATAATGTTATTATCATAGACGCTATATTGATTTATATATAGATTTAGTGGGAGAAAAAAGATAAGTGAAATATTTCGTGACCACTCGCGAAAACAAAATATTAAATAGGAGGTGTTTTTCGTGGCAAAGGAAGTTGTAAAAAAGATTAAACTTGATATTGAAGCAGGTAAAGCAAATCCAGCTCCACCAGTTGGTACTGTATTAGGTCCTGCAGGTATCAATTTACAAGAATTTTGTACAAAATATAATGAAGCAACAAGAGATAAGATGGGAGATCGTATTCCAGTAGAAATTACTGTATACGAAGATAGAACATTTGATTTTATCATTAAAACTCCACCAACAGGTTTCTTATTAAAGAAATATGCAAAGATTAATAAAGGTTCAGCTAAAGGTAAGAGTGAAATAGTTGGTTCAATTACAGAAACTCAATTACGTGAAATTGCTGAAACAAAATTACCAGATTTAAATGCCTATGATGTAGAATCTGCAATGAAAATTGTTGCAGGAACTGCTAAAAACATGGGAATTGAAATTAAATAAATAAAAACATAGATTTACTATGTGGAAGGAAAGACACTTATCAAAAAAATAATTTCCGCTATACCACAAGGAGGAAAAATGGGAAAAAGAGGAAAAAGATATAACGAATTATCAAGTAAAATTGAAAAAGGAAAGTTATATACTAGAGAAGAAGCTGTTAAGTTAGTAAAAGAAACTTCAGTAAGTAAGTTTGATGCTACTATTGAACTTGCTATGAACTTAAATGTTGATACTAAAAAAGCTGATCAACAATTAAGAGGAGCAATTTTATTACCAGCTGGAACAGGTAAAACAAAAAGAGTATTAGTAATTGCTAAAGGTGATGCTGCAAAAGCTGCACAAGAAGCTGGTGCTGATTATGTTGGTGATGTAGATCTACTTGAAAAAATTGAAAAAGAGAATTGGTTTGAATTCGATGTTTTAATTGCAACACCTGAAACAATGCCTTTACTTGGAAAATTAGGTAGAGTATTAGGTCCTAAGGGATTAATGCCAAACCCTAAGACAGGTACTGTTACAATGGATACAGCTAAGGCTGTAGCTGATGTTAAAGCAGGACGTGTTGAATATCGTTGTGATTCTTTTGGAATTATCCATAGTATTATTGGTAAAGCAAGCTTTACTGAAGAACAATTACTTGAAAACTTAGATGCTTTTGTTGGAACAATTTTAAAACAAAAACCATCAACAGTTAAAGGTGACTTCGTAAAAAGTATTGCTATATCATCTACAATGGGTCCTGGAATTAAAATCGCAGTTAATTCATTTGACAAATAATAATTGTATGTTATAATAACTAATGTTTGTTGGTGCCATAGACAGTAGGTATAAAAATAAATCCTACCGAGGACTTAAAAAAATATAAGTTTTTAGGAGTCCTCACGTCTTGTGAGGACTTTTTAAATGGTACCTTTAAATATAGTGAAAGGAGAGATTATGGCAAATGCAAATATCTTAGCTAAGAAGCAAGAAGTAATTAATGAAATCAAAGATAGAATTGATAATGCTGGTGGCGTTGTATTTTTTGATTATCGTGGATTAACTGATGCTGAAGCTAAGGAATTAAGAAGAAGTTTAAAAGATAACGGTGCTGATTATAAGATTTATAAGAATACATTAGTAACACGTGCTTTAAACGAATTAAACATTAAATTTGATGAAGATTTATTTGGTCCAAGTGCTCTTGCTTATGCAAAAGATGAAATTGCACCAATTAAAGTTTTATCAGAATTTGCTAAAAATCATCCAGCTGTAGAATTAAAGGTAGGTATCGTTGATAAGGAAGTAACTGATAAGAATAAGTTAGCTGCCCTTGCAACTATTCCTTCAAGAGAAGGATTACTTACAATGCTTGCTGGTGGTATGATTGGTATCGCAAGAGATTTATCAATCTGCTTAGATTTATATGCTAAACAAAAAGAAGAAAATTAATTAGAGGAGGAATTTAAAATGGCAAAATTAACAAGAGATGAATTTATTAGTTCATTAAAAGAAATGAGTTTATTAGAAATTAAAGAATTAGTTGATGCAATGAAAGAAGAATTTGGTGTAGATCCAAGTGCTGTAGCTGTTGCTGCTCCAGTTGCTGGTGGTAGTGATGCTAGTGCTGATGCTGCTCCAAGTGCAGTTACTGTAACATTAGTTAACGCTGGTGCTGCAAAAGTTAACGTTATCAAGGTTATTAAAGAAAATGTATCTACTGATGAAGCTAATGAATTAAAAGCTAAGTTCGAAGAAGCTGGAGCTACTATCGAATTAAAATAATTTTATGTAAATTGGTTTAAGCCTATACATTTATGTATGGGCTTTCGCCGTCTCTAAA
>JAEEGL015158356.1_pt1 | contig 52142 bp, 53 predicted proteins | sample 9134231 | NCBI WGS metagenome assembly JAEEGL01 (sample SAMN16246548, study PRJNA631951) | gut metagenome | biome: gut microbiome; feature: rumen; material: fiber-attached | host: Bos | place: Iran: Karaj | collected 2018-10
CTACTAAGATTGGTAAAATCGTACCTAGTTATAAACCAGGTTATACATTAACAAATCTAAACGAATTATTCCCTGATTATATAAATAAAACATTAAAAGAAGGAATATTGTCATTTGATCATAAAATAAGGGGCTTTGCTAACCCAGATGCAATCCTTACAGGTGTTGAAACAAGATCATCTTCTCCAGTAACAATTACAAGAAATGAAAATCTAGAATGTAATCTAGAAGGTATTTATCCTTGCGGCGAAGGAGCAGGCTACGCAGGTGGTATAACATCAGCTGCAGTAGATGGGATAAGAGTAGCTGAAAAAATAATTGAAAAACCATAGGAAAATTAGACAAAATGGGTATTTGGGTGTAGAATTAAAACAGTTGACAGAACAGGGGTGTTAAAATGGAAGAAAAAATTAAAACAGGCTTATCTTCAATCGATATGCCATGGTTAAAACAATATAAAACTTTCAATCCAGAAACAGATCAAAATTACATAACAAATAGCACAGTTTGGGATGTTGCTGAAAAAATGTTACAAAAATACTCTGATATCAATTTTATTGAGTATTTTGGTAGAAATATTTCACGTGAAGAATTCGCTTCATATGTAGAAATGTGGGCAAGAACATTTAGAGCACTAGGTGTTGAACCTGGAGATTTAATTCCACTTTATGTTCCTGCAACACCTGAGTCATATGCAATGTTCTTTGCTGCAAACGCAGTAGGAGCAATTCCATACTATCAAAAATTAGCTATAACAAAAGAAGCTCTAGAAAAAGAAACTGAAGGAGCAAAAATAGCTGTAGTATTTGATGGATTATGGCCAAACGTAAGAGAGGTCTTTTCACAAGACAGATTTAAAAATGTCATTGTAACATCAGCATCTGATAGTATGATGTTCCCACTTAAACAAATAATGGGTATGAAATCATATTTCGAACAAAGAAAGACTCAAGCAACAATTCCAAGAACACCTAAATACATTTGGGCTAGTGATGCTAAAAAGCTAGCAAAACACTTTACTGGTGATTATAAAGTTCCGTTTGAACCATTTAGAACAGCAGCTATTACTACATCAAGTGGAACAACAAGCAACGTAGTTAAAGGTATCATGGATACAAATGAAGGAATCTTAGCTTCACTTCAATGTACAATAAATGCTGATACTGGTTATACTGAAGGAAAGAGAACATATACATGTTTCCCTCCTACAGCATCAACATCATTAAACTGCTTACAATTATTACCAACATTTACTGGTGGAACAATTATTTTCGATCCAAGAGTAGACGTTGATCAATGGTACAAAAGAATCCAAGCCGCTAAACCAGATATAACTATAACAACTGGACCAGTTTGGGAAAGATATATTCAAGATTTATTAGCAGAAGAAAAGAGAACAGGGAAACCTGTAGACTTATCTTGGGTCGATTACTTCATCATGGGTGGAGCAGGAACAACTCCAGATATCTTAAATAGATCAAATGAAATATTAATGAGTCGTGGTGCTCAACACGAATTCCAAGTTGGCTACGGATTCTCAGAAGTATTCGGTGTATTATCAGTAGCCAAATATAATGGTGAATATAGAGAAGCAAACAATAAACGTCCTGTAATTGGCGTAGGAATTCCACTTCCTGGTTACGTAATTGGTATTTTTGACGAAAATGGTAAAGAGTTACCATATGGTACAGGATGTCGTGGCGAATTATGGATCAAAGCTCCATCTAGTATGGAAGGATACTTTGGTAAAGAAGATGTAACAAAAGCAACTGTTATAGATGGTTGGATTCATAGTGGAGATTTATGTGAAATAGATCAAGATGGAAATATCTTCTTCTACGGAAGATTAAAACATCACATCATCATTGATGGTAAAAAAGAATACTTATTCGATCTTGCTAATAAAATTAGAACACAATTCAAATTACACGATTTAATTTTAGAAAGAAAGAAACTTGCTGATGGCGGAACATCATTAGTGTTGTATTTCGTTCAAGAAGAAGATAACAAGAAAGAATTAAAAGAAATAACAACATCTATCGATGCCTTTGCTTCAACACTAGGAATAAAAATAGATGGATACCAAGAACAAGAAAGATCACTAGTAATTGATCCAACTACTTTAAAACCTAAAAACAAAGAAACAACTGGTTTTAGAAAATATAAAGCAGGAAAACTTTACGATGTATCTTATCAAGAAGAAGAGACAGATAAATATACAAAAATTGAATCTGAAATCTTAGTAAAGAGATTAGGAGCAAAATAATTAAATAACAAAAAAATGAAAATAATTTATTTTCATTTTTTTTATGTTATAATTAATAATAGGAAAATAACAAAATAAGGGTTGGTGAGTATTATGTGGAATTATTTATATCTATCCGTATGTTTAGCTATGGCCATTTTACTATTCTGCATACTACATACTAAACCTAGAATTGACTCTTTAGAAAACAAACTTTTTAAAATTTCAATGTATGCAAACGTCTTTAGTGTTTTATGTGAATTAATCCTACAATTCTTTGCTATTCGTATAGGTGTAGAGAATATCTTTACCATAATTCTTTCGCGTTTATATTTAGTTTCAATAGCTTTTTGGTTTATCGTTTTTTCCAAATATATCTTTTATATTTTTAAACCAACAAAAGAAGAAGAAGATTATGAAATAAAAAGTGAAAAATTCAATAAGAATTACAGAATTTGTGTTATCATTCATAATGTTATTCTATTAGTATTCTTTATTCTAGCAATGATTTTACCATTAAAGTATTATATAAATGGAAACGAAATGTACTCATATGGTCAAGCTGTTGAATCTCTAAGAATATTCCTTGGCGGTTTCATGATATCTTGGATAGTTATATCTATTAAAAATATCAAGAAAATTAAGAATATCAAATATATTCCTATTTTATTTATCGTCTTGTTATTAGTATTAAATATTATTTTACAAAGAGTTAATCCTTCTTTATTAATCGTATCATTTACTCTAACATTCCTTAGTTATATAATGTATTTCACCATTGAAAACCCTGACATAAAATTAATTGAACAATTAGAAATAGCTAAAGAACAAGCCGACAAAGCTAATAATGCTAAATCTGATTTCTTATCTAACATGTCTCACGAGATAAGAACTCCTTTGAATGCAATTGTTGGTTTTAGTGAAACACTAAAAGATGAAAATATACCTGATAGCGCTAGAGAAAATGTTGAAGATATTATCATGGCTTCTAATAACTTACTAGATATCGTTAATGGTATTCTAGATATATCTAAGATTGAAGCAAATAAATTAGAAATAATAGATAAAGAATATGATATTAAATCAGTACTTGATGAACTAATCGCCTTAACTAAAGCACGTATTGGTGATAAAGGACTAGATTTTAGAGTAAATATTGATCCAACCTTACCAAGAGTATTATATGGCGATAACATACGCTTAAAACAAGTAATCTTAAATATTTTAACTAATGCCGTTAAATATACTAAAGAAGGATATGTAATATTTACTGTATCTTCTGTCATCAAAAATGATATCTGTCGATTAATCATTTCCGTAGAAGATTCAGGAATCGGTATTAAAGAAGAGAGTATACCAAAACTATTCTCTAAATTTGAAAGACTAGATGTTGAAAAAGAAATAACAATAGAAGGTACAGGATTAGGTTTAGCAATAACCAAAAAACTAGTAGAATTAATGAACGGTACAATTGTTGTTCAATCAGTATATGGTAAAGGTTCTAAATTTACTATTTCAATTGATCAAAGAATCATTGCTGTAGAAGCACCAATAGTACACCAAGCACCAGCAGCAGAAACTAAAGTAGTAGATGCTAAAGGAGCTAAAATCCTTATTGTTGATGACAATGACCTAAACTTAAAAGTAGCTACTGTTTTATTAAGCAAATATCATTTTACAATCGATACAGCTAATAATGGTATTGAATGTGTAAATAAAGTTAAGCGAAATGGTGATTATGACATCATCTTCTTAGATGACATGATGCCTAAGATGAATGGTCGAGAAGCACTAGCTAAATTAAAAGAAGATCCAAATTTCAAAATACCAGTTATTGCTTTAACAGCTAATGCTATTACTGGAATGAAACAAGAGTATTTAAACTGCGGATTTAATGATTATTTATCAAAACCAATTGAAAGACCTGAATTAGAAAGAGTAATTAAAGAATACATCAGCAAAAAGAGAAGTACTAACGCTAATACCGACCTTTCTAAGAGTGCTAATTCTATCTTAGAAAAAGAATATACTATTGATTTACCAGTACTAGCTCAAAATACCAGTGAAATACCTAAAACTAGCGATGTTTCTACCAAAAAGGTATTAGTTGTTGATGATAATGAAATGAACCTAAAAATAGCTATAAATGCACTAAAAAAATACAATCTAGACATAGAAAGTGTAAGTAGCGGAAGTGAAGCTATTAGTAAGGTCATAGAAAACAAATATGATCTAATATTCTTAGATGAAATGATGCCCGAATTAGATGGTTGTAAAACCCTAGAAAACTTTAGAGAAATCGATGGATTTAATACACCAACAATTATGATGACAGCATCTCCACAAGATGAAGTTCAAGATAAAATAAATCAATATAAATTTGATGGTTACTTATCTAAACCATTTAAAAAAGAGGATTTAGACAAAGTAATGTCTGACTTATTGAAATAATTAAATGTTTATGATAAAACTAGATTAGGGTGATAATATGAAAGATATTAAATATTTAAGAGATAATGGAGTAGATGTTAATCAAAGTCTAGAATTATTAGGAGATTTAGATACCTATAATGAAATGATTAAAGACTTTAAAGCATCACTAAAAGAAAAGAAAGCCCAAATAGAAAAATACTTTGATGACAAAGATATGCCTAATTACGCAGTATATGTTCACTCATTAAAAAGTGATTGCAAATACTTTGGATTTCTAAACTTAGCCAATATAGCTTATCAACATGAACTAAAAAGTAAAGATAACGATTACGAATACGTTAAAGAAAACTTTGAACCACTAATGGAAGAAGTAAGAAAAGTTCAAGGTATTGTTGATAATTATTTAGGAAATGCTGAAGAAACAGCAGGAACTTATGGAAATGGTGAAGTACCTGAAGGAAACGAAGAAATCGAAGAACTTGGTCCTGAAAAACCAGAAGACATAATTTTAGTAGCTGATGATTCAGAAGTAATAAGAATCTTTGTTAAAAAGATCTTTGATGTCGAATATGAATTAGCATTTGCAGCTGATGGAATTGAAGCATTAACAATAATTCAAAACCACGAAAAAGATGGACGTATTAAAGCTATTCTTCTAGATTTAAATATGCCTCGTAAAGATGGCTTTGCAGTTTTAGATTACATGCAAGAACATAGTTTACTAGGTTCTATGCCTGTAACAGTAATTAGTGGCGATCAATCTAGCGATGCTATTAATAAAGCATTTAATTATAATATCGTTGATATGCTAAGCAAACCATTTAATGAACAAAAGATTAAAGATGCCGTTGAAAAGACAATAAATAGCGCTAAATAACCAGATATAAATCTGGTTTTCTTTTTGCTTGTAATATATTATAATTACTAAATAAAGGAGAATTGATATGTGGCTTACTTGTGCATTACTTTCATTTGTTTGCTGGGGTACAGCAGATTTATTCTATAAAATAGGCAATAAAGGAGAGGGCAAATACAATCATCTAAAAACAGGAATCTTTGTCGGTTTAATCATGGGTATTCATGCCGTTATCTATTTAATAATTAATAGAGTAGATGTTAATCTTCTAGATGCTTTAAAATATCTTCCTGTTTCCTTTTGTTACATATCTAGCATGATAATTAGTTATAAAGGTTTTAAATTTATAGAACTTTCAATAGCAAGTCCCGTTGAAAACGCAAGCGGAGTAATAACCGCCGTACTACTATTAATTTTCTTTAAAGAAACCTTGGCTATACCAGCATACATTGCTTTTCTATTTATTTTTGTTGGAATTCTAATAATATCTCTATTAGAGATTTATGAAAACAAAGAAAAAAGAATCGAATATAAAAAGAAAAATACCAAAGAAAAAGTAGTCATCTTTACTTTAATCTTTCCTTTAATGTATTGCTTACTAGATGGTATGGGAACCTTCCTAGATGCTATCTATTTAGATAAATTAGAATTAATAAGCGAAGGTGCAGCTTTAGTAGCATATGAATTCACTTTTGCACTTTATGCTTTAGCATCTTTCATTTATTTAAAATCTAAAAAAGAAAAAATAATTCTAAAAGAAGAAAAACCGAAAATAACCGCAGCTATCTTTGAAACAGGAGGTCAATTCTTCTATGTATTCGCTATGGCCGGTAATTCTGTTATATCTGCTCCAATAGTTGGATCATATTGTATTCTATCAATGCTATTCGGTAGAATCTTTATCAAAGAAAAACTAACCAAAAGAGAGTACCTTGGGATCTCTTTAGTAGTAATAGGTATAGTTATATTATCTATTCTAGACATATAAAAAAAGACATTCGGCAATATGTCTTTTTTTATACATTAAACTTCAAACTAATATAGTTTTGAATAAATTTATTTCTAATATTTAAATAAGAACAAGCAATCTCATAAGTTGGAATATTCTTTCTCATAAGCTTCCGATTAATAGCTCTAAGAGATTCAATCATTGTAATAAACGAATTATTTCCTAAAACTTCATCGAATTCTTGATAAATATTCTCATAATGACCATTAATTAGATTGCTAATTAACAATTCTTTTAAAGATTCATATTTATACAAAGGTCTAAATAGATTAACAACATTAGCATAACTATTAATACTATAATAATCTCTATCTAAATCTTTAAAACAATCAATAGCATCTCTAAATTTTGTATTTATAAAATCATAAGCGTGAAGATTAACTAAAATATTAATTACATCCTCAGTTTCTAGACTTTTTAACACTTCGCTAATTAATTTATTGTTAACATCAGTATTAATACCACCAATACATAAAATATTAACTATTTCTTTAATAATAAACTCTAATATTTCTATATTTCCTTCAGATATATCTTTAATATATAACTGATATTTAATCTTTAAATCACTATCAAAAGTAGGCAAAACTACATACTTTTTATCAGTATCTATCTTTATCTTCTTTACAAATACGATATTATTAATAGCATTAAATATATCATCTACATATTTTGTACCCAAACTAATACATAAACCTGTCGTAGCTAGATACAGATAATCTAATAGAACTTGAGGGACTTTATTATCTAGGAATCTTTTATCGATCACTTTAACAACATTGTCCGTAATTAGGTCAATTGGCTTACTTTTAACCATCCAAACATCCCCCCCTGATGGGTCGTATAGTAACACTGAAACATAAAAAAAGCAAATTCTTCTATACTTTTTAAAAAAACTATTTTTCGCCTTAAAATATGGGAAAAATAGTTTACGTTAAGAACTAGCAAAAATGATAAAAAAAAGCTTAAATATAGTATAATGTTATTAGGTGATTACATGAGAATTATTGTATCCGCAGGAGGTACTGGAGGACATATCTATCCAGCTCTTGCTATTATAAATAAATTTATTGAAAAAGAGCCCTCAACAGAGGTTCTATATATAGGAACTCATAACCGTATGGAAAAAGATATCGTTCCTAAAAGAGGTTTTAGATACGAAGAACTAGAAATCTATGGTTTTTCCAAAACAGATATCAAATTAGATATCAAAAACATCTTTTGTATTAGAAAAGCCTACAAAAAGTGTCTAAAACTAATGAAAGAATTTAAACCGGATGTCGTATTAGGAATAGGTGGATATGTAACATTTCCTGTTATTTTAGCAGCTAATAAACTGGGTATTAAAACATTTATTCATGAACAAAACTCACATCCAGGGAAATCTAACCTTATGTTACAAAAAAAGGCTGATTTAATAGGTGTATCCTTTAAAGAATCAGCTAAAATATTCAATAAAGCTAAAGGAGAAGTATTCTATAGTGGTAATCCATGTGGAGAAAATGCTCTTTCTTTAGAACCAATGAATAAAAAATCACTAGGTTTAGATCCTGCCAAGAAATTAGTAGTAATTGTTGCTGGTTCCCTTGGATCATCAACAGTTAACAAAAAAATGTTGGATTTCTTAAAACAAGCCGGCAAAGAAGAATATGAGGTATTATACATAACAGGTAAAGCTTTATATGATGACTTTGTTAAAGACCAAGAATTTGCTGATAATATCAAAGTATTACCATATCTAGATAATTTACCAGCATTGCTAAAAAATACTGATTTAATAGTTACAAGAGCTGGTGCATCAACAATCAGTGAAATATTATCACTTAATTTACCAGCCATCTTTATACCATCTCCATATGTCGCAAATAACCATCAATACTACAATGCCTTAGACATTAAAAACAATGGCGGCGGAGAAGTAATTGAAGAAAAAGATTTGACTTCTAATGAATTGATAAGTAAAATTAATTTTGTGCTTGGCAATAAGGATTTATATGAGCAAATGAAAAAGAATCTAGCCAAGATGAGTATGAATAATTCAAGTGATATTATTTATGAAAAAATAAAGGAAATGATCAAATGATAAACGAACTAAAAGAATATGCAACAGTAACTGAACATGGTAGTTTAAAAAAATATAATACTTATCGTCTTGATAGTAAAGCAAGATATGTAATATTACCAAATTCAATTAATGACTTAATTGCAGTATTAAAATTACTAAAAGAAAACAATATTAAGTATTTTATCTTAGGAAATGGTTCTAATGTTGTAATCGGCGAAGGCGAGTACAATGGAGCAGCCATCATCCTAACTAGATTAAACGGAATGGAAATTCATCCAGAATTAAATATGGCTTATGCTGAAGCAGGTGTAATGCTTCCAAAATTAGCACAAGAAAGTGTTAAAAAAGGCCTAACTGGTTTAGAATTTGCTGCAGGCATACCTGGAACTGTCGGTGGCTCAATCTATGGTAATGCTGGAGCTTATAACTCTTGTATCCTAGATTATGTTTCATCAGTAACCGTTTTAGATGAAAACTTTGAAATGCAAGTAATAGAGCACGAAGACATAAAATATGGCTATCGTACATCAAGATTTAAAGAAGACAATAATTGTATAATTTTAAGTGCAAAATTCTACCTTACAGAAGGAGACAAGGCTAATTCTCTAGAAATGATTCAAACTAGACAAGAAAGAAGAATGGAAAGCCAACCACTTGAATATCCATCTGCTGGATCAGTATTTAGAAATCCAGAAGGCGATTTTGCTGGAAGACTAATTGAATCTTGTCAATTAAAAGGTCATAAAATTGGAGGCGCAGAAGTTTCTGAAAAACATGCTAATTTCATTATCAACAAAGAAAATGCAACAGCATCTGATGTCCGTGGCTTAATTAAATACATTCATGATGAAGTTCAAGCCAAAACTGAAGTAGACTTAATTTCTGAACAAGAATTCGTAGATTGGGAGTAAAAAAATGAAGAAAAAAGGGCAAAAAAGATTAAAACTTAAAGCAAAAATGTTTTTAAGATTACTTGTAGTAATTTTAATCTTCTTTGCTGTCTTTTTTTATCTAATAAATGTTAAAACCAAGAATATTTGTATCAAAGGTACCACTAGTATTAAAGATGTAGAAATCATCGAATTAGCTGGTATCAAAGATTATCCAAACTTATTTAAACTAAGTAAGAGTAAAGTAAAAAAGAGTATTATGAATCATCCTTTAGTTAAGGACGTTAAAATAAAAAGAAGTATCTTTGGTAAACTAACTATCGAAGTAACAGAGACTAGAATCCTATTCTTTTATAAATATGATAATAAATTTATTACCGAGAATGGTTCAAAAATAGATAACGCTAATAATTACATGGGTTATCCAACATTAATAAACTTCACCCCTGACACAATCTTCGATAATCTAGTAACAGGTTTAAATAAAGTTGATTATAAAATAATCAAAATGATTAATGAAATCGAATACAATCCATATAAATCATCAAATGGAAGTATCATTGATAATAATCGTTTTATCTTAAAAATGAATGATAAAAACACGGTATATATAGATACACCAAATATAAGGAATCTTAATAAATATACAACTATCGTAGCTGCTCCTGATATGGAAAAGACTAAAGGAATTCTTTATCTAGATACAATGAATGATCAAATAGTATTTAGAAGTTATGATTCTGTAACAAAAGAGCAAGACGATAAAACTAAGAAAGCAGAAGAACAAGAAAAACAAAAGAAACAAGAAACAGGGGAGTAAAATGAATTATAATAACGTAATGTTAGACATGATAGATAAAATAAAAAGCTCTGGTAAAACACCAAAGCTTCTTTTACATTCTTGTTGTGCACCATGTTCATCACATGTAATAAGTACACTGACACCATATTTTGACATTACCATTCTTTATTACAATCCTAATATTGAACCACAAGAAGAATACGAAAAGAGAAAAAAAGAAGAAATTCGTTTTATCAAAGAATATCCAAACGATAACAAATTAGATATTATAGATTGCGATTATGATAATGACTTATTTCATGAAATGTCTAAAGGATTAGAAATGGTTCCAGAAGGTGGAGAACGTTGTTTTCAATGTTATGAACTTAGAATGAGAAAAACAGCTAATATAGCCAAAGAAAAAGGCTATGACTACTTCGCTACTACTTTAACAGTTAGTCCTCTAAAAAACAGCCAAAAACTAAATGAAATAGGTGCTAAACTAGAAAAAGAATTAGATATACCATATCTATATTCTGATTTTAAAAAAGAAAATGGATACAAGCATTCAATAGAACTTGCTAAAGAATATAATCTTTATCGCCAAGACTATTGTGGCTGTATTTATTCAAAAAGAGATAGAGAAATCCAAAAGCAAAATAAAAGTACTGATTAATCAGTACTTTTTTCATCATTATAGAAATTATTTAAATACTCATGATAAGCTTTATACCAAGTATTATCATAATCTGGTTCTTTATACTTAGTTTTAACTTTTTTACAAATATCTTTTACTAAATAATCAGTAAAATATGGATTCCTTACTAAAATAGGTCCAAATAGGTAAGTACCAAAGAAATTATTCTTATGAACTCCTTCATAAGCACTATTAGTACTAGAATAACCACATCCACTAATTACTTTAAATAAATTATCATTACATCCTTCCAAAGAATGACTTCTATTTTGGAAACCAACAATCTTTTCTTTAATTAGATTTGTTTCATAATATTGTTCTCCAACAATTCTTTCTTTTTCTAGTGGAGAATGATAATCAAAGATACCTAATCCTTCATATGGAATCAAAGCTCCAGGATTTTCTTCATCCTCACCAAATATTACCGTACCAAATAACTCAATTGAATTACCAGTAGCTAAGAAGAACTTATTATCATTAATACATTTTTTAATATCTTTTTTATACTTTTTAATATCTTCTAACACAATTAGTAAATTCTCATCAGTACCACAACCGATATAATAAAAATCATAAGCACTAAAATCTATTTTATCACCGATACTTAATTTACTAATCTTAACGTCTAAACCTTGATCATTTAAAACTTTCTTTAAGAAACGAATATTTCCATTCTCTCCATAAAGATTCATTAAATCATAATATAGATGAACTATTTTAATTGTTTTCATTTTCGTCCTCCTTAATTAAAGCTTTGATATTAGCTGTCATATCGAAACATACCATTGTATAAATATCACCTTTACTATCAGCCTTTACCATTTTAATTAATTTAGATAAATCATCAACTAAAACAATCTTATCTTTATTAATATTAGCAAATTCTAATCTTGTAACAACATCATATCTAAATCTACCAATACAATATATCTTATCAATCTTTTTATCATTTAATAATTCAAATTCAACATCCCATAACCAAGATAAGTCGTTAAAACGATATCTTCTAGAAACATTATCAAAACCTAAAATAATCGTTTTCTTTCCTTCTTGATTCTTAATGTATCTTAATGATTGATAATAACTTAAATTATTTTCATTTTTTGATTCTAACATTGTAAGTTTACGACCGTCTAATTCAGAAACCTTACCACGTTTACTATCTAGTTTATCACCATTAATAGCATTACCGATTTCTTTATCAGTAAGTCCCATATCCTTACATAAAGTATATGCTGCTACTGTATAATAAACAGCATAAATAACATCTTTATTTAAATAAATATTTTTATTATTAATCTTAATATTGTGTTTCTTGAAATTAACATCTGTAACTTCATAATCTACATCTCCACGACCAAAGTCTTTATTTGGACACATATAATTACCAATATGACCATAATGATAATACTTATATTTTAGTTGTTTATGACAAATAGGGCAGTAAGCAAAGTCTACACAGTCGATAGCTGGTTTAGCAAAACTATCATCCATTTTATCGACACCATAAGTAACAATTTCATTATCTTTAAATAGATAAGTTAATCTATTACACAATGGATCATCAGCATTAACAATCAACTTAGTCTTAGGACCAATAGCTTTAATAATCTCATTAAATACTAAATTAGGTTCACCATTACGAGCAGGTTGATCTCTTGTTACATTAGTAACAATTAAATGAGTCATTTTATTTTTGCCAAATATTAATTTTAAATGTCTTTCATCGCATTCTAGTAACAATACATCATGCATGAATTCACCTTTCCAGTTACAATTATTTAAAATTAATGTTGTAGCAGCTAAAACACCATTACTACCATTTTTGTTATAGCAAACATCCAAACCAGCATCCGATAAAATATGATTAATTAAATCTGTTGTTGAACCTTTTCCAGAAGATCCCGTAACAGCAATTACATATTTAGGATATTTAACTTTCTCTAAAACTTTCTTTTGATGTAAGTAATCATATACTACACATCCAGGTAAAACAGATCCGTTTTTACCAAATAATTTACATACCTTTGTGACTAACTTATTTACCAATATCATTAATCTCAACATAATACCACCTGCGTTTATTATATCATTATTCGCCCTAATATAGGAGAAAAATAGAAATTATTATTGTAAATAATCAAAATCAACAAAAAATATTGTATAATTACATTGAGGTGTAAACATGAGAGAATTTATAATCTTACTTTCTTTTGTGCCATGGTTATTATTCTTTTTATATAAATGTAAAAACACATTAAAAGATTTAAAGAATAAAAGACTTACTGGCGAATGGATTAAAAAGAATCTATTAAATCTATTTCATTTTGATAATCTAATTCTATTTGGAATCTTTTTATTCTTTTGTAAAACATTTAAAGACAGTAATCAAATCTTCTTAACTAAAGTATTATTATTTTCATGTATAAATTTATATTTATTTATTAATCAACTATATGAAAAGAAACATCACAAAACAATACTTGGAGTAGAAGATATATCAACCATTCTAATAATTATTCTATTATCACTAATACCAATTGTTTTTTATACAATAACTGGCCATTATACAATAGCTTATTACATAATGTTTGGTTATAACTTTGGTAATTTTATAATAGTTTATCTAAGTAAAAAGATTAATGACTTATTAATCAAGATGATTAAAAAGAAAAAATGAAAACAAACATCTATAATGACGAAAAAATAATAGAGCATTTATATAACTATGGATACACCAATTTCCTTACTATGAAAGAACTAGCAAGTGTTAAAGGAAAACTCAACAAAAACGAATTTCATGTTTACTATCCATATCCCGATGCTTCTAAAGTATTACTTTATAAAAAAGATGAACCAATAATATCTTTACTAAAGATAGAAGGAACAAATAATTTAAGACATCAAGATATCATGGGTACAATCTTTAAAGAAGGATTAAGAGAAGATAGTTTTGGGGATATAGTTAAATACAATAATGATTTCTATTTATTTGTTTTACCTCATCTAAAAGATGATATTAAATATCACATGCTAAATATTAGAAATGAAACTGTAAAAATAACTGAAGTAGATCTAAATATTAAAGATAATTTTAAACAAGAGTACATAAATAAAGAATTCATCGTTTCTTCTCTAAGAATTGACAACATTGTATCAACTATAACAAACGAAAGTAGAAATAGCGTCTTAGATAAATTTAAAAACAAAGAAATAATTTTAAACTATGAAGAAACAATAAAACCAACTCGAGTACTAAGAGAAGGTGATATATTTAGTATTAGAAGATATGGTAAATACAAATTTAATCAAATCCTAAAAAACACCAAAAAAGGTGGTTATATAATCGAGATATTAATGTATAAATAATATCTCTTTTTTATTGGATAAAATTGACAAAAAACATCCCTTATAGTAGTATATTCCTCGTTAAAAACGAGGGGGGTTATTACATGTCTATATCAAGTGAAAAATTATATACAGAACCTGGTTCTAAAGAAGAACAATTATTACAAGAAGAACAAGAAAGAGTGAGAAATCAAATGAATAATGAATTTTATGATGAAGAAATAGGTTCATCAGAAGAAGCATTTAAACCAGCTAAAAAAACTGGCGCTAAAAAAAGTAAAGGTAAAACTATTGCTGTAACACTATTAATAACTGGAACATTAGTAGCAGGTATCATCTTTGGTACTAAAGCAGTTAATAGTATCACTGAAACAAGAACAATTGATAACTTAATTTCTAGTTATCAAGTAGAAAACTATGTTGCCTTACCTAATGAAGTAACAGTAGATAGAGCATATGATATTACATTTGCTAATGGTGAAAAACTAAAAGAACGTTTAGAAAAGAAAAATGTCGACTATGTTCGTATTAATGGTCAATTCTATACAAAAGAAGGTATTGATATTGCTTTATTAACATATAAAGTAACTTATACTGAAACAGTTAATGCAACAGCAGTAAGAAGAGATGGTCAAACTATCTATATGGCTCCAGAAGGTTTTGTACTAGAAGGAACTAAAGCAACAAAGAAAACAACTGAAACAAGAACTGTAGTAGTTCCAGCTGGAACAGATTATAGTTTTGTTAATTTCCCAAATGCTACAGATTTCGAACTAGTTAATGAAGAAATTCTTCATACAAAATCATATGATGTAATCAACAATTCAACATTAATATGTGATGTAGCAGATGGTGCAACACTAAACGAAAATAATGAATGTGTTGGAACATTAGATATCATACCTAAAAAACACTAAAAAATATCAAAAAGTACTTGTTATAAGTGCTTTTTTTTGTTACAATATTCACGGCTTTAAAAAGCAAATAAACATGTCTATGGACTTAGATCTCGAGTGCCGAAGAGGTGAGATGTAGGGTAGAAGTAGGCAGAAGAATTAACGAAGGAGGGAAATTTTTATGGCCGTAGTTTCTTTAAGTTATTTATTAGAAGCTGGTGTACATTTTGGACATCAAACAAAAAGATGGAATCCAAAAATGAAAGAGTACATTTATACAACTAGAGACGACATTTATATTATCGACTTACAAAAAACTATGAGTAAGATCGAAGAAGCTTATGCAGAAATTAATAAAATTGCTGCTAATGGCGGAACATTCCTATTTGTAGGAACTAAAAAGCAAGCTCAAGAAGCTGCTAGAGAAAACGCAGAAAGAACAAATTCTTACTACGTTACAGAAAGATGGTTAGGTGGAACATTAACTAACTTCCGTACAATCAGAAGTAGAGTTAAACGTTTAGACGAAATCGAAAAGATGGAAGAAAACGGAACATTTGAAGTACTACCTAAAAAAGAAGTAATCGAACTTAAGAAAGAATATGAAAAATTAAACAGATTACTAAGTGGTATCCGTGCAATGGATAAATTACCACAAGCTATGATTATTGTTGATCCTAAGAAGGAAATCAATGCAATAAGAGAAGCTAGAAAATTAAATATCCCTATATTTGGTATCGTAGATACTAACAGTGATCCAGATGACGTTGATTTCGTTATTCCTGGTAATGATGATGCTGTAAGATCTGTAAAAGTAGTTTTAGGTGTATTAGCAAACGCTATCGCTGAAGCTAACGGTGGAGAAATCGTTGACTACGTTACAGAAGACGAAAAGAAACCAAAGAAAGAAGCTAAAGGTAAAACTGAAGCAGACGATACTGAAGAAGTAACAGAAGTAAAAGAAGAAAAAGTTACTAAAGAAGAAGTTGCTGAAGAAGTAGCTGAGCCAGTAGTTGAAGAAATTAAAGAAATCGAAGAATCTGATGAAGATCTTAGCAAAAAAACTGTTGCTGAATTAAAAGCAATGGCTAAAACAGCTGGAATTAAAGGTTATTCAACTATGAAGAAAGACGATTTAATCGCATCTTTAAGTGAATAATTTAAGATAAATTAGAAAGAGGGATTGCACATGATAAGCGCAAGCTTAGTAAAAGAATTACGTGAGCAAACTGGTGCTGGTATGATGGATTGCAAAAATGCTCTTAAAGAGACAGATGGTAATCTAGAAGCAGCTATCGATTGGCTACGTGAAAAAGGTATTGCTAAAGCCGGAAAGAAAGAAGCAAGAATTGCAGCAGAAGGCTTAGCAGATGTATTCATCAAAGACAACAAAGCAGTTATCATTGAAATCAATGCTGAAACTGACTTCGTAAGTAAAAATGATGAATTTAAAGAATTAATTAAAAATGTTGGTGAAACTGTATTAAACAGCGACGCTAAAACATTAGAAGAAGCAAATGCTCTTCCATTTGGTGAAGGCACTATCAAAGATTTAGTTGTTGATAGAACTGCTAAGATTGGTGAAAAATTAGATTTCCGTCGTTTAGCAGTAATTGAAAAGAACGATGATGAAAACTTTGGTTCATACCTACACATGGGTGGAAAAATTGCTGTAGTAGCAGTTGTAAAAGGTGCTAATGAAGAAGTTGCTAAGGATGTAGCAATGCAAGCAGCAGCAATGAAACCAAGATATGTTTTCAGAGATGACGTACCTGCTGAAGAAGTAGATCGTGAAAAAGAAGTTCTAAAAGAACAAGCTATGAACGAAGGAAAACCTGCAGACATAGCAGAAAAAATGGTTGCTGGTAGATTAAATAAATTCTATAAAGAAATTTGTTTAGCTGAACAAGCATTTATTAAAGATGGAGACATCGACGTAACTAAATACGTAACTAACAATGGAGGAGAACTAGTTGGTTGTACAAGCTTCGTAGTAGGTGAAGGAATCGAAAAGAGACAAGATAATTTCGCTGAAGAAGTTATGGCACAAATCAATGGATAAAAATTAGACACTTATTTACAAGTGTCTTTTTTATTGACTAAAAAATACCTTTTTTCATGATATAATCTAAATGAGGAAGTGAAATTATATGGAACCAAGAGGAAATAAAATTGTGAGAAGAGTAATTTATTTAATCCTTTTTGCTATCTTAATGTTTGGTTTTGTTTATTTAGGTGAAAAATATAAAGATAACGATAAAGTTAAAATATATACAATAAAAGATTATTATCCAAATATGGAAGAAGAAGACTTTGATTCAATTAGTGGTTCAAAATTAATAAATGTCTTAAGAGATAAAAGAGATCACTTATTATTAATAGGTAGTAGTAAATCTGAATACTCTCAAAAATATATCGAAGAAATATGTATGGTAATTAGAACGATGAATTTAGATAAGGTTTTATACTATGATCTAGCTAGCGATAAGAGACAAAAGAATTCTAATTATTATGAAATAAGAAAACTATTAGAAGGATATTCTGTTACAACAGATGGCGGAACAAGAAATATCCTAGCACCAAGTTTCTATATCATCAAAGAAGGAAAAATCGTTTACTATAATATTGAAACTGCTGCAATGAAGAATACTGATAGTGTCGAAAAATATTGGACAGAAGAAAAAGAAGTAGAATTTACTACTGAAATCATCAATGCTATTACTAAATACTATTTAAAACAATAAAAAATAATGCTATAATTAAAGCATCAAAGGAGAGATAACATGAATTTTGACGAAGTAGAATTAGAAATGATGGCAGCCTTAGAAGTAATGGATAATCGTTTAACAACAATTAGAGCAGGAAGAGCTAATCCATCAATGGTAAATGGTATTATGGTTGAATACTATGGTACACCAACACCATTACAAAGTTTAGCAAACTTAACTGTACCTGAAGCTAGAACACTAATGATCAAACCGTTTGATAAAAGTTGTGTTAAAGACATTGTTAAAGCTATCCAAGAAGCCAATTTAGGTATCAATCCAACTGATAATGGTGAAGCAGTAATCTTAACTGTTCCTCAATTAACTGAAGAACGCCGTAAGGAATATGTTAAACAAGCTAAACAAATCTCTGAAGATGCAAAAGTAGCACTTCGAAAAGTTCGTCAAGAAGCTAGAGAAACTATTGAAAAAGATGAATCAATATCTGAAGATGAAGAAAAACGTATGCAAGATGAAATTCAAAAACTAATCAATGACTACAACAAAAAGGTTGAAGATAAACTAGCAGAAAAAGAAGAAGAACTAATGACTGTATAAGCAAACAATTTGTTTGCTTTTTATTTTGCCATATTATATAATAAACCTCGTGTTTTGAGGTGATTTTTTATGGCTGTTAATCCTCTAGAAGAAGTTGGAATAAAATATAAAAAAATCAAAATAAAAAATAACACTTATATTCTAATACCATCTAGTGTAGTAGAAGGTTTTAGTATGGGCGATGAATTTATGGGGAAAACAAAACATAAAATAGCCAATAACGTTAATACAATTCAACAAGAAAAGTATTTAATAGATGAAATAGTAGCATTAGAAGACTTACAAATTAAATATGATATATTTGACGAAAATGACTTAGACTTTATTCGTAATTATTATTTCACAGAAGAACAAGACAATATAATTATTATTGAAATAAATGACGGAAAAATAAGAAAAAGAAAAATTACTATTCCAGCCATCAGAGATCTCGTAGGAAAAGAAGTCTTTGAAAGACAACTAGGTGAACCTTCTGTCGTTTTAAATGAAACAGCTTTTAGAGAACTACTAGAAACTGAAAACCTAGAAGAACTAAGAGCAAAACTAGAAAGATATAAAAGTTTAATTGAAATGTTCCTTGAAAGAGAAGAAGAGGAATATGTTTCAAGAATTGAAGTAACCGACGGAAAAATTACAAACATTGATGTTGATGCCGTAATATATAATCCAAATACAGCACAACAGGTAGTAAATGTTCAAAAAAGTGAATCAAAAAAACCAACAGTAAAAAAAGATACTCCAACAAATAGTGACTTTTCTGTAATTGGTTTAGAACACTATCTAAAAGAAAGAATCTTCGGTCAAGATCAAGCAATCAGAACAATAGCTAAAACAATCTATATGAACTATACAGCTGAAGAAGATGAAAGAGCTGAATCAATCCTTGTAGTAGGACCAAGTGGTACTGGTAAAACTGCCACCATTAGAGCAGCTGCTACATACTTAGGATTACCATTCAAAGAAGTAAACACGCCAAACTTAGTACCTCAAGGAATTGTTGGTGATCACCTAGAAGATTACTTATACTCTTTAATCGTTCAAGCAGAAGGGGATATCGTAAGAGCTAGTAAAGGATTCTTGTTCTTTGATGAAATAGATAAATTAGGTCTTGATAAAAGTGAACAAAAAGAAACAGTAAAACAATTATTATTAAAGTTCATAGAAGGTGAAGAATACACTTTCACATATAATAAAAAGTCCTATACTTTAGATACTGCAACAATAACTAAAATACTTGTAGGTGCCTTCACAAAAATATTTGAAAAAGCTACTGGACCAATAGGATTTGGTATTGCTAGTACACCAAATATTGCCAAAGAAGTAAGACCAGACCAAGTAAAAGACCTAATTAAAGAAAAAGAATACTTTGGTATTGAATTACTAGATCGCATCAAAGTACCTGTAATTTACCATGATTTAGATGAAAATACTAAAAAACAAATCTTACTAGAATCTAAACTAAGCGAATATTTATTAAAAAAGAGAAGATATAAAAGACAATTTGGCGTAGATTTAATTGCTGATGATTCATATGTTGAAGCAATATTTGAAGCAATAGCAGAAAAAAGAGATTCAATTCGTATCTTAAATAATATGGTTTATAATACCTTAGATACTGCCGAATATGCTTTATGTACTGGTAATCATCAAGGAAAAAGATTAATTCTTACAAGAGACACAGTAGTTAATCCGGATAATTTTACACTATTATAAGAAAAACAAGGACAAAACAAGGTTTTAGACTTGCAAAAAGGTTAAAACTATTATATAATCAGTTTGTCCTTGAGATATGTCCTCGTAGCTCAGCTGGATAGAGCATACGCCTTCTAAGCGTACGGTCAAGTGTTCGAATCACTTCGGGGACACCACTTATTAAAAATACAACCAAAAGGTTGTTTTTTTTATGCAAAATATTTACTAATCGCTAAAATTATATTATTATACTTATAGGTGAATAAAAATGAGTAACAAAACTAAGAAGATATTAAAATCATTATTTATCATTGCAATTATGGTTGCTTTTTTAGGTTTAAATATAGTTTACGCTGCTACCACTAGCCATATAAAATTCTGTGACTATGGTGGAGTTAGAAGAACATTTAAAATAATAGGAATTGTAATAAATATTGCTAAAATACTAGTACCGATGATAATCATTATTACTGAGATTATTTCTATTACCAGTGTTATCATTTCTGGAAAAGAAGAAGATTTAGTAGCCAACTGGAAGGTTTTAGTAAAAAAAATCATTGCTGGTTTAGTAATCTTTATCTTGCCAACCGTAATCGATTTTACAATTGATAGTTTAGTTGGCTATAATGATAGTGGCTTCTCGCAATGCAGTAATTGTTTATTAGATACAAGTCACTGCTCAATACCAACTACTGATCCAGAAACATACTCAGAAGAATAAATATAAGAGAAATCTTATATTTTTTTTAATTAATTTAATTTAAAAAAAAGGAAATTAGTCTCCGACGGATAATATATAGGGTGAGGGGGCTAATAAATGAATAGAAAATTTATAGTTCGTCAAAGAGATATCAGAGATTGCGGAGTCTGCTGTCTAGCATCTATTATTAAGTACTATTCCGGCAATATCCCAATCGAAACAATAAGACTAGATACAAGAACCACTGAAGAAGGAACAACAGCGTATAACCTCATAAACGCTGCTAAAAAATATGGTTTTATAGCAAATGGAATAAAAATGAAGAAACTAAAAAAAGATTTAAAGCTTCCAGCTATTGCTCATATTGTAACCGAACATGGTTTTAATCATTTTGTTGTAATATATAAAATTGATAAAAAATATCTTCATATTATGGATCCAGGGAAAGGTTATAAAAAAGAACTAATAAGTGAATTTGAAAAAAAATGGACAAATGTCATTTTATTATTCAAACCATTTAAAAGAATACCTTTCTACAACAATGAAAATAGTTTACTTACTTTATTATTAAATATAATTGCTAGCGAAAAGAAAATGATAAAGAGTATCATCATTATCGATTTAATTATTACAGTACTATCAATAATATCTAGTTATTATTTTCAAATCAGTATCTCTCTAATGGAAACAAATTACAAAAAAACTATTCTATTCTTAATCGTCTTATTTTTAAGTTTTAACTTATTTAAAATAATCTTTGAATACATTAAAAACAAATATTCAATATATTTAAGTAAAAACATCGACTTGAAAATAATACCAGAATACTTAATTCATTTATTCAAAATACCTCTCTCTATAATAACTACTAGAACAGGCGGTGAAATATTAACTAGAATCCAGGAGATTAATTCAATTAAAAATCTATTTACTAGAATTCTTATTACCATCACCCTCGATGTATTTTTAGTAATAGGTACTGGATTCTTCTTATATCATATTAATAGTTCATTATTTTTAATTCTTTGCATAACAGCTATTATATATATCCTAGTAGGTATTATTACGAGCCCAATAATCTACCATAAGATTAATGATAATCTAGATAAAGAAACTATTTTCAATTCCAATCTAATTGAAAAAGTAAACGCTATAGAATCAATTAAAAACTTAGATTATACAAACGAAACAATAAACAATATAGTAGATGATTATCTAAGCTACGAAAAAAATACATTTATATATAATGAATTTCAAAACAAACTAATAACCATAAAAAATATCATTAATAATATTGGTGTATTTATAATAACGAGTATTGGTTTTTTAAAAATTATGAATGGCAGTTTAAATACACTGTCACTAATAACTTTTACTTTTCTAATATCGTATTTTCTAGATCCAATTATCAATATAGTAGATTTAATACCGGAATTTCATTTAATTAAACTATCTTTTATTAAAGCATGTGAAACATTAAATATCGAAGAAGAAAAAGAAGGAAAAGCAGAAAAATTTATCAGAGGAGATATTGTTCTACAAAACATTGAATACAGTTATGACGATTATAGTAATGTTTTAAACAAGATTAATATTTCCATAAAAGAAAACACACATACCATAATAAAAGGGAAATCTGGTAGTGGTAAATCGACTATTTGTCAATTACTTAATGGTAATCTAAATAATTATAAAGGGAAGATAACAATAAATAATATCAATATCAAAGACTATAGCTTGAAAACAATTAGACAAAACATTTTATATGTTTCGCAAAGAGAACAACTTTTTAATGGTAGTATAAAAGAAAATATAGTTTTAGATAAAAAAATCAATCATCAAGAATTAAATAAAATCTTAGAAATAACGGAAGTAAAAGAAATAATTGATAAAAAAAGTACTAGATTAAATACACCAATCTATGACGGTGGATATAATTTGAGTGGTGGAGAACGACAAAGAATAGTTCTTGCCAGGTCTATATTAAAAAAGCCATCAATATTAATCTTAGATGAATCATTAAACGAAGTAGAACAAGATCGCCAAAGAAGGATTCTAAAAAAAATAGATGAAAGCTTAAATAATACAACCATAATATACATTTCACACAATCAAGAAAATTTCTTTAAAAATGTTATTGAGATGGAATCGTTATATGAATAATAGATATGAATTATATAATCTTAAGCCAAGAATAAACCCTATAATCTATTTACTATTTAGTTCATTAATATCTCTAGTAATCTATTATTCAATAAACTATCATATATACGACTACAAAGAAATGGTTGGACTAAGTGAATGTAATAATAAATCATGTACTATTAAAATGACACTAAGTTATGAGAATATAGACATCATGAATAAAAATCCCGAAATCGTTATAAATAACAAAATATATCAAATAAAAAAAATAACAGAAGATGAACCATATCTATTAAATGGAATTCCTTCTACAGATATTACTTTAGAAATAAATCCAATAAAAACAAGTAATATCGCCAAATTTAAGATAAGATATAACAAGCAAAGAATAACTAAAAAAATAAAAGACATCATTACAGAAAGGAGCTAAAAAATGGTAAAATTGAATGAAGAAGAACTTAAAGACATTCAAGGAGGGTTACTAAAAATTGCTATTTCTAAAGTGGCAATTGGTGTTGGCATCGGCATTTCATTTATCATTGGATTAATTCATGGATACCAGAATCCTCTACCATGCAATAAATAATGACAAAAGAAGAATTAATAAAAGTAAAAGGAGGAGCAATATCAGCACAAGTTCTAAATGCTATAGCTAGAGGAATTAATACTCTATATAACTTAGGACAAGCAGTAGGATCAGTTCTAAGAAGAGCACTTAGAAAAAAGATTTGCTCTTAAAACAAACCCTAGTTAATAAACTAGGGTTTTTCTATAGTGTTCTAAGAATAAACATGGTATAATAACCTGAGGTGGTAGTATGATAGACTTTATAAAATTAATTAGACCAAAACATGCAATAAAAAATATTCTAATATTTTTACCATTATTTTTTAGCGGTTTAGTATTTAATTTAGATTATTTTTTAAAAACACTATGTGGATTCGTTTGTTTTACTTTAATAGCTTGTTGCATTTATATTATTAACGACATAAATGATTATAAGTTAGATAACAATCATCCAGTCAAGAAAAATAGACCAATAGCTTCTGGTAGAGTATCTATTAAACAAGCAGCTATTTATTGTGCAATCATCTTTATTATTGCCAATGTTTTACTATTTGTTTTAAAAATGCCTTTAGAATCGGTAGCACTAGTCTATAGTTATTTCATCTTAAATATAGCTTATAGTTTGAAACTTAAAAACGTTCCATTACTAGATATCATAATCTTAGTCTTTGGCTTCATCATCAGATTAATATTTGGTGCATCTATATTACATATTGAAGTATCAAACTGGTTACTATTAACTGTTATATCTATTTCTTTCTATATGGGCTTAGGAAAAAGAAGAAATGAAATCGGTAGCAATTCTAGAAAAGTATTAAAATATTACAACAAAGAATTCCTAGATAAAAATATGTATATGATTTTAGCTTGTGCTATTGTTTTTTATTCACTATGGACTATCGATGCTAACGTAGCATTAGAGACAAATAATATGTTAGTTTGGACTACACCATTAATTATCGTTTTAAGCATGCGTTATAGTATGATTATTGAACAATCTGATTATGCAGATCCAGTAGAGGTAATCACTAGTGATAAATATCTACTAGCTTTACTTGCCATAACTGGTATATCAATTTTTAGTATTATCTATATTTTCTAGGAGGAAATTATGACAACAATAAGAAAGCTTTTTTCTTTTATTATTATCTTATTAATAGCAGCATCAACATCTGCATTAACTTTTGTTATATCTTACGGATTCGATACTAAACCAAGATTAATAACTGCTATTCTAGCATTTGTTGTAATGGTTCTCATTGTTAGAAAAGTTAAATATGAAAAACTAAAGATTAAAGGATTTGGAGTTCTTTTATTAGTAGCAAGTTACATTGATAAACTACTAATGAACTTATATTCATTTAAGATAAACAAAATTATTAAATTAGTACTAAAACATTTAAAAATAAAACTTGAATTCAATTTCTTATATCTTGGAATATCAATTGCTATTTTCTTTGCAATTTGTTTCCTTGTATATTTGTTCTATAAAAAGATTTGGCCAATCATAGTTAATTTCTTTAAGAATTTAACAAGCGGTGAAAAAAAATTCCTAATAATATCATCAATTTTTGCTGTCATCATTTGTTCAGTAGTAGTTTTAAATACTAAAGCATTTGGTGCAAATCCTAAATACAATTATGATATTATTTATTCCGCTGATAGTAGTAGTCTTGTTAAAGGAGATGTTTGGTTAAAGATATCTCATGCCGAAAACGACATTAGACAACCACTATTTGGTGTCTTCGCATTTCCGTTTGCAGTAACAGCTCACTTCGCATCAGACATGTTATTCTTTATTCCAAAACAATATACCTATGAATTTGCTATGATGGTAACCCAATACTTCGTTTTAGCAATAGCTATAATCTTATTTGCTAGATTATTAGAACCAAAAGAAGAAAACAAAAAGTATGTTTACTTATTATTTGGACTTAGTTTCCCTTACTTACTGTTTGGTTTAATTCTTGAACAATATGTATTCTGTTTATTTTATCTAGCACTGTGCTTCTATGCGATATTTAAAAATAAAGAGTATTTAAGCACAGCATACATTGGGGCAACCGGAACATTGCTAACTTCTGGAATACTAGTACTTATCGTTACCAAATGGAAAGAATTTAAAAATAGCATTATTAAAGTATTTAAAATGGCAATGAATGCTTTAGCCGTAATTATTATTAGTGGTCAATTTGCCATAGTCTTTAACTTATCTAAACAAATCAAGCATATGACAGAGTTTACTGGTGGAAGTGTTCCATTAATGAATAGGTTAGAGCAATACTTATATTTTGTAAGATCGTTATTTATTGCTCCTAGTGGACATATATCTAATGAGAATCTAGTACTTAAAATGAATTATCCTTCATACCAACTAATTGATATTCATAGTATTAGTATTATTGGCATTGTTATCTTAGCAATCATGTTAATCAGTTTGATTATTAATCGCAAAGATAAAATGTGCCAATTATCAGGATTCTGGATTTTATTTTCATTTGCCATTCTATGCCTAGTAGGATGGGGAACTTATGAAAACGGACTTATCCTATATTGCTTATATTTCTCATGGGCATTTTACACATTATTCTATAAACTGTTTAAGCATAAGAAATTGTTACTAGTTCCAATAGCAGCATTCTTTATTTTAAATTGTCTAGAAATATATCACATTCTACAATTTGCATTTACATATTATATTAGATAATAAAAACACATTAAAAAACGAAGATTGACATCTTCGCTTTTTTTGTTGATTTTATAGGTTTTTTCCTTGTAAAAAGGTATTTGAAGTGTTATAATCTTTAATAGTTAACGAAGGGAGGGGAAAAATTTGACTAAAGTTGTAGTACAAAATGGCAACATTGATGCAGCTCTAAAGAAGTTTAAAGTTAAAGTTGCAAAGAGTGGAGTCCCTTCAAAACTAAAAGAAAAAAAATGCTATGATAAACCAGGAGTAAAGAGAAGAAAAGCAAAAGAAGAAATGATTAGAAATTCTCGTAAACGTAGAAGAAATGATAGATAGGTGATATAAAATGGCATTAACAGAAGACGTAATTAAAGATATGACTGCAGCTATGAAAAGTCAAAATAAATTTGACCTTTCAGTACTACGTATGTTAAAGAGCGCTCTTCAAATGGAAAAAATTAGTTTAAAACACGATTTATCTGATGAAGAAGCAACTGCAGTAATCAAAAGACAAGTTAAACAAAGAAAAGACAGTATGTCTGAATATGAAAAATATGGTAAAACAGATGAAGTTGAAAATCTAAAGAAAGAGATTGAAGTATTATCTAAATACTTACCAGCAGAAGTAAGTGAAGAACAAATCAATAAAACTTTAGACGAAATCTTCGCTGAATTAAATCCTCAATCAATGAAAGACATGGGTCCAGTAATGAAAGAAGCAACTGCTCGTTTAGGAGCCGGAGCTGACGGTTCATTAGTTTCTAAACTTGTTAGAGAAAGACTAAGCAAATAAGATGATTTAAATCATCTTTTTTTATGTCTTAAACATTGTCAATAAATACTTTTAATTGATATAATAGAAAGTACAAATATGGTGGGATAGGTATGAAAAAAGAAAAACATAATGGAATAATAGGGCTATGGAAATTCATCTTTTGTTTAGTAATAGCAATTTATCACGGAAAAACATTATATCCGAATAATGTTCTTCCAATATTCAGAGGAGGATATATTGCGGTTGAATTCTTCTTTATTATTTCTGGATTCTATTTTGCTAAAACAATATTAAAAGAGAAATATTCTAAAGAAACAATTGGCAAAGATACCATTTCCTATATTTGGAAACGAATAAAAAGACTATTACCATATCTTATAATAGTATATGTAATGTTCATGATTGGTTACCAATTCTATGAACCTGGCTTCACGATAAGCCAAAATGCTAATAGTATCTGGAGTTTATTACTTCTAAAAGGTATGGGATTTAGAGGACCATATATTAGTTCTGTTACCTGGTTTTTAACAGTACTTTTTGTAAGTATGTTAATTCTTTACCCAATAGTTAAGAAATATAAAGAAAACTTTATTTTACCTTGGTCAATAATCATTGCTATCTTTTTCCTAGGATATTTAAATCACGGCTGGTTAGGTTTAGATCAATACCATAAGATTTGGTCAAACTATATGTATACAGGAATGATTCGTGGTTTTGCAGAAATAAATCTAGGAATGGTTATCTGTATAATCAACGAAAAGTTAAAAAATGTTGATTATACTAAAATAGGTAAACTAATTTTAACGGTAATATCTGAGATATCATTAATTGCAATTTTACTAATTATTTCATTAATAAAAAGACATGTAGAATACGATTATGTAATGTTGTTGATGATATTTATTTCTATAATCATTATGGTTAGTGAAAAAACATACGACTATAAACTATTATCAAATAAATTTATCTTTTTTCTAGAAAAAATCAGTATACCTATTTTTATTAATCATCAATTCTTTTTCCAAGCTGTAAAAAACATTTCCTACTTTAGAAAATTTACTCCAGTATGTAACACTGTTATATTTGTTACAGCAACAATAGTATTCTCGATATTAGAGTATTTAATAATCAATAAAATAAGTCAAAAAAGCTTTCATAAAATAAAGGATCTATTTATTGTTCCCAAAAAGAAAGCATTATGATACCATAAAATAGACGAGGTGAATATATGAAACCAATAGTATCAATAATAATACCCGCATACAACGCATCTAAAACAATTGATAGATGTCTTGAAAGTTTACTTAATCAAACTCTTAAAGGAATAGAAATAATTGTTATTAATGATTGTAGTAAAGATAATACACTTGAAATACTAAAGAGTTATAAAGACAAAATAGTATTATTAGATAATAAAGAAAACTTAGGTCCTTCTGGTTCACGTAATAGGGGACTTAAAAAAGCTCAAGGTAAATATATTGGATTCGTAGATGCTGATGATTATGTAGAATTAGATGCCTACGAAAATCTAACTAATGAAATGAAAGGTGATATTGATTTAGTATGTGGATGCCGTTGTGAATTTGATGGTGATAAGAGAAAACCAGTTATTAATGAAAACGAAACAACAAATCCTAGAGATTTTTCTAAAACATCCAATTATGTAACGGACAAACTATATAAAAAGGAAATAATTGATAAATATGATTTAGAATTCCCTAAGAAATACTCTTATGGCGAAGATTTCAATTTCTTATTCAAATACAAATTCTATGCTAAAAAAATGAAGATTATAAAGAAAATAGTTTATAACTACAATGCAACAAGCGAAGGATCTATTACAAATAGCTACGATGAAAGAGTCCTAGATATTCTTAAAGTAGTAGAAGATTCTATCAATTTTTTGAAAGAAAAAGATGCCTTTAAAGAAAACGAACAAGAAATGGTAGAGATTTGTGCAGGTTTCTATGTTAGAAGAGTAAGAGAATTCAAAAAATATAATAATTACAAATTGAAAAAACAATATGTATCAGAGTTTCTAAAACTATTTAAAAATACATTCAAACACTATGTACATCAAGTAAATGGTTTTAAGACTAAGTATTATCGTTTTTACCGTTGTTCTTATCCAATGATGATTATTTATATATTTATATCAGAAATTAGGGCTAAAATAGCTAAAAGGGGTTAAAAACCTCTTTTTTTTATGATAAAATTATAAAGAGGGTATGGTTGATATGGTTAAAGATGTAAAAAAAAGAAATTATACATTAGATTTATTAAGAATACTATCAATGATAATGATAATCACATTACATTACATTAATCACGGATACAAAATTAATGAAGTGGGATCAGCAGGAAATAATACATTAATTCTATGGATAATATACGCTTTTTGTTTTGGTGCCGTAAATATATATGTATTGATAAGTGGTTATTTTTTATGCGAATCAGAATTCAAATGGAAAAAAGTTCTGAAACTATGGATTGAAGTAATGTTTTATAGTTTAGGAATCTTCTTTATCTTATATCTAACTGGGAATTATAGTATTAATTCACTAGGTGAATTTAATAAAGTATTCTTACCAGTATTATCAAAATCATATTGGTTTGTTTCAATCTATTTAACACTATATATAATTAGTCCATTTTTAAATAAACTGATTAAAAATCTTTCAAAGAAAGAATATCTAAAATTACTCGGAATTCTTTCATTATTATTAATATGCAATAATTTTGTATTAGGTACTAATTTAATCGATAATACATATGGTTCTGGAATTGTCTGGTTTATATATCTTTATTTAGTCGCTGCTTATATTAGAAAACACGATATACCACAAATAAAAAATATTTATTATTTATTACTATTTTGTGGCTTTACTTTGATAACTTATTTAAGTAGATACGTTATCATTCATTACCTAAAAAATGTACCATTTCCTAGTAATGTTGCACGTTTGCCCTATAGTTACAATAGTATTTTTGTCTTTGTAGCATCAGTAGCATTATTCATGTTCTTTAAGAATATGAAGATTAAAGAAATATTACCGAAACTAATAAGCAAGATTTCCATTGCAACATTTGGTGTCTATTTAATTCATGATAATTTTATTGTTAGAGGACTTATCTACGAAAAAGTATTAAAAATACCATACTATGCAACTCAAAGTCTTCCGATAAAAGCAACAGCAATGTTTGTATCAATAATCGTAGTATTTATCGCATGTACCTTAATTGATCTTATTCGACAAGCAGTGTTTAAAAAACTCGATTTATAGACTTACTCATTTGAATTAGTAAGTAATTATTGTTATAATCAAAAAAGAATTATATTAGATTTATAAAATAAAAAGAAAGAAGGAATATAATGAAGAAATTCAAATTTTCAGTAATTGTTCCCGTATACAATGTTGAGAATTACTTAGAGGAAACTATTGATTGTTTAATTAATCAAACAATCGGTTTTAAAGATAATATTCAACTTATCTTAATAAACGATGGATCTCCAGATAATTCTGAAGAAATCTGCCTAAAATATAAAGACCTATATCCAGATAATATTGTTTATCATAAACAAAAAAACGCTGGTGTTTCAGCAGCTAGAAATAAAGGTTTAGAACTAGTTGAAGGAGAAATTGTTAACTTCCTAGATAGCGACGATAAATGGTCTCTAGATTCTTTTGAAAAAGCTAATAACTTCATTGAAATGCATCCAGATATAAATGTCTTTAGTTGTAAAATGATTTTCTTCGATGCTAGAAAAGGCGATCATCCACTAAACTATAAATACAAAGAAGACAAGGTAGTTAATATTCTAGAAGAATATAAATATCCGCAATTAAGTGCTAGTTCAGTATTTATTCGTAGTAGTGTACTAAAAAATCAAAGATATGATACTAGTATCAAATTCTCTGAAGATAATAAATTCATCAACGAAATTATCTTAGCTAATCCAACTATAGGAATGCTAAAAGATCCAATCTATTATTATCGTCGTCGTTTTGATGCATCATCAGCTAACGCAACCTCTAATCAAAATAGAGATTGGTATTTAGTAACTCCTAAATACGTTTATAAATACTTATGTGATTTATCAATTAAGAAATACAAAAAAGTTGTTGAATACATTCAATACTTATTATGTTATGAATTAAATTGGCGTCTAGATTATCGTAAAGATTCAAAACTAACTGAAAAAGAAGTTAAAGAATATACAAAATACATGGATGATGTTATTAAATATATCGATGAAGATATGATAACTAATAACAATTATCTTAACTTTGCCAAAAAAGTCTTCTTACTTGGTAAAAAGAAAAACAAAAACATCATTGAAGATATTAAGTATGAAGGTAACAGTGCCATAATAGATGGTTTCAAAGTAAAAAAGAAATTCTTATATCATGTTGTAATTGACCAAATGTATGCAAGACATGGTAAAGTAGAATTCTTTGGTAAACTAGATACAAAATATGTCCCTAAAAAAGATTTCTATATCAAAAACGGTTCTGAAGAAATTAAGATTAAATACTATGATCTAACTAACGATCATGATGAAGAAACTTATGATGGAACTAAACTACATGGTTATAAAGGAATAAATTTTGAATTAGATATAGATAAAGATTGGGAACTTGGTTTCTATTATAAAAAAACATCTCTAGTTCCTCGTTTTGGTAACGCTTCTTTCTTAACAGAAAACTTATCTAGAAGTTACCATCATTTAGGAAAGAGAACTTTATTATTTAAAGATAATAAAATAAAAAATCAAAAGAGAAATTGTTTTAAATCATTCTATTACGAAATTAGAAATGAATATAACTTATTTAAAAGAAAGAATATCCGTTTACTATATGCCCGTATGGTAGGCAAACTAAGTAATCTATTTAAAACAAAAGAAATTTGGTTCGTATCAGATAGGTTTAATAGAGCAGATGATAATGGTGAACACTTCTTTAAATATTTAATAAATAATCATCCGGAAGTAAAAGCATACTTTGTCTTAAGTAAAAACAGTCCTGATTACGAAAGAATGTGTAAAATAGGTAAAGTATTAGATCCAGATTCTAATAAATATAAATTAATGTTTAGTAAAGTTGATTACGTAGTATCATCCCATGCTGAAAACTTTATCTTTAATCCATTAGGAAGCAACGGCTTTAACATTAGAGATCAATATCATTTCAAATATGTCTTCCTACAACATGGAATTACCAAAGATGACTTAAGTCCATGGCTAAATGTTAATACTAAAAAAATGGATATGTTCGTAGCAGCAGTACCATTAGAATATGAATCATTACTAAAATACAAATACTATTTTGGTGAAGACGTTATAAAGCTAACTGGCTTCCCAAGATATGATACATTGCTAACAAAATCAAAAAAGATCAAACCTAAAAAACAAATCTTGGTGTCTTTTACATGGCGAAATACCTTAGCTAGTGCTGTTGACCCACATACTGGAGACAGACTTTATAATGAGGACTTTAAAAACACTGATTATTTTAAAAGAATCAATAATTTTATTAACGATGAAAGATTATTAAAAACTTTAGATGAATATGGTTATAAGATTAAATTTTTACCACATCCAAACGTAATTACTCAATTAGATGATTTTACATTTAATAAATATATTGATGTTCAAAAAACAGGTATTGATTATCAAAAAGAATTCTGTGAAAATTCTTTATTAATAACAGATTATTCAAGTGTTTACTTTGACTTTGGATACCTTGGTAAGAAAGTAATCTATTATCAAGAAGATAAAGAAGAATTCTTTAAAGGTCAATTATTTGATCAAGGTTACTATGACTATGAAAAAATGGGCTTTGGACCAGTAGTATATAGTTATGATGATTTAATAAACGAAACAATCAATAGTATTAAAAATGATTGTATACCAGATAAGAACATTCAAAAAAGAATTGATTCTTTCTTTGAATTTCAAGATGACAAAAATTGTGAAAGAGTATACAACAATATAAAGAATCTTTAATAATAAAAGGAGAGTAGATCATGAATTTATACTTACTATTTATAATTATCGTATCTTTAATTGGTATTAAAATCTTCATAAAAGATAACAACCCAGAATACCTAGGTAAAGAAAATACAACAATGATTAAAGGAATTTTTATCTTATTTGTGTTCTATTCTCATTTAACAAATTATGTTATAGTTCAACATTCAAAAGATTTTTTGATGTATGACATAAAAATGTTTTTAGGCCAACTGGTAGTTACTTTATTCCTCTTTTATTCAGGATATGGAGTTTATGAATCTATTAAAAACAAAGGAAAACAATATGTTGAAAGCATGCCCAAAAACAGGATATTTAAAACTTGGTTTAATTTTGCTATAGCAGTATTAACTTTCTTAATTGTAAATTTAATTTTAAAGATTCATAATCCAATAAAAAAGATTATATTATCATTTGTTTGTTGGGATGGATTAGGTAATAGTAATTGGTATATATTAGCAATATTAGCGATGTATATAGCATCTTATTTATCTTTTATCATCTTTGACAAAAAGCATAATAAAGCAATTCTAATGACTTGGTTATTATCAGCAGTATTTATTCTATTTATGTCTATTTACAAGGAAGGTTACTGGTATAACACAGTATTATGTTATCCTTTAGGAATGCTATATTCCTATAAGAAAAAAGAATTTGATGAAATAACCAATAAGAATAATAAATATGTAATATTATTAGTTTTAACATTTTTTACTTTTCTAATAATAAGAAAATTTATGACAGTTAATGTGTGGTTTTATGAACTTCAAGCTATGTTATTTACTTTATTAATTGTGTTTATTTCAAAAAAGATTCAATTTAAAAGTAAAATTCTATACTGGTTTGGTAATAACTTATTTTGGGTCTATATTCTCCAAAGACTACCAATGCTTGTATTAAAAGAAATTGGTTTTAACGTACACGCATATCGTTTTGCATTAATCAGTTTTGTAATTACGATAATCTTAACATTAATCTATGCTCGTTTATCAGCATGGTTATTCAAAATATTTGACAAGAAAGGAAAAGCAAAATGAACGAAGAATACAAATACAAATTTTCAGTAATAATCCCAATTTACAATGTTGAGGAATATATCGAAGAAACAATAATAAGCGTAATACATCAATCAATAGGATTTAAGAATAATATCCAAATGATTCTAGTAAATGACGGATCTCCAGATAATTCTGAAGAAATCTGCCTAAAATATGCAGAAAAATATCCGGAAAATATTAAATACATAAAAAAAGAAAATGGTGGAGTATCAAGTGCTAGAAACTTAGGAATCGATTACATTGAAGGTAAATATGTAAATTTCTTAGACAGTGATGATAAATGGGAAAAAACAGCATTCAAAAAAGTATATGATTTCTTTGAAGAAAATTATGATGAAATTGATTCAGTTTCTTGCCCACTAGAATATTTTGAAGCAATGACTGGAATGGGACACCCATTAAACTTCAAATTTGATGCTAACAAAGTCATTGATATTCATGAAGACTATAATCAAGTTCAATTACATGCCGCAAGTTCTTTCTATAAGGCAGAAGTTGCCAGAGAACATCGCTTCGATTCAAATTTGAAATATGGTGAAGACATTAAATTTATAACTGAAATAATCTTAAATAAAGAAAAATTCGGTGTTGTTTCAAATACTAGTTACCTTTATCGTAAAAGATTATCAGAAACATCAGCACTTCAAAATAGAAAACCATATGACTGGTATGTTAAAACGCCAAAGCTATGTTTTGAATACTTAGAAGAATTATCTAAAAAGAAATTTGGTAAAGTAATCAAATACATCCAATATATTGTAGCTTATGACTACCAATGGCGTATAAAAGAGTTACAACCAAAAGGTTTAGAAGATAAAGATTATGAAGGTTATTTAAAACAAACAAAAAAACTATTATCAGTTATTGAACCAGAAGTTTTCTGCATGCAAAACTCAATTGGTCCTAATTACAAAGCTAGATTAATAGAATATACTGGACACAAAGATTTATTTAAAAAACTAAAGCCAGGAATAAATGAAGAAACAGAAAGACCCGGTCTTTATTATAATGAAACGGAAGTATTAAACTTTGGTCTTAGAGCATTTATAAATTTAACAGCAATTAATTTCTATAAAGAAGAAATTGAAATAATAGGTTTTGTTAACCTTTATTTACCAAAAGATAGTTACAAAATATCTGTAGTTATTAATGGAAAAGAAAAATATCCAATTGAATTAAAACCTACTTCAATCAAATATGGTAATTTTTTGGGAGACACATTCATTAATAAACAAGGATTTAAAACACTAATAAAAAATAAAAATATTAAAAGAATTGGTTTTGAAATAAAATATAATAAATTCGACCCAATAGAAATAAATTTCTCATGTGAAACCAACACAAAAGTGGATGCAATTTCAAGAAACTTCTACAAGTACAACAATCGACTATATTATTATAAAGTAGATGGAATTTATTCTAGAAAGAATAATATTAAAAATAGAATTTATTTAAAACTGAGATTCTTAAAAGCAATTCTAAAAAGAAAAAGATTTGGAGTTCTTGCCTATAGATTCTTATATAAATTATTAAAACCATTTAAAAGAAAAGAAATTTGGATTATTTCTGATAGAGTAGAAGCTGCTAATGATAATGGAATGCATATGTTTAAATATATAACATCTCTAAAAGATCCAAATATAGAACCATATTTCGCAATAAGCAAGGAATCAGAAGATTTCGAAAAAATGAAACAATATGGGAAAGTACTAGATGTAAATTCAGTGAAATATAAAGTGTATTTCTTGCTTGCCAAACACATTGTCTCCAGCCAGGCAGGAATAAACGTATATAATCCTTTTGGTTATTTATTTAGATATTATAAAGATTTGTTTAATTACAATTTAACATTCCTACAACATGGAATTACAAAAGATGATATTTCTTCATGGCTAAATGTTTATGATAAAAACTTTAAAATATTTGTAACAGCAGCTGAAAGAGAATATGAATCTATCGTCGAGGGAGAATGTTATGGTTTTGGTAAAGAAATAGTAAAACTAACAGGATTCCCAAGATTTGATAATTTATATGATGAACAAAAGAAAGAAATAGCATTTATGCCTACATGGCGTAAGTCTATTGCAACAGACGAAGTAAACGGAGTAAGAGAATATTCTGAAGAATTTAAAGAATCCAACTACTTCAAGTTCTATAACAAACTAATAAATGATCAAAGAATTTTAGATAAGATGGAAGAAAAAGGCTATAAAGGAACTTTTGTAGTTCATCCATCACACATCAAGAATTGCAAAGATTTCACTGGCAATAAAACAATTAGAGTAGAAGATGGATTCCCAGATTATCAAACAATATTTAGAGAATCTAATCTATTAGTATCCGATTATTCAAGTGTTCCTTTTGACTTTGCATATCTAGAAAAACCAGTTATTTATACTCAATTCGATAGAGAAGAATTCTTTGGTAGTCATACATATACAGAAGGATATTTCGATTATGAAAAAGATGGTTTTGGACCAGTAGTATACAATTACGAAGATACAGTAAAAGAAATAATTAAGGCATTAGATAACGATTGTGTATTAGAGAAAAAATATCTTGATAGAATTAATAAATTCTATAAATTCCATGATCGTAACAACTGCAAAAGAGTGTTTGAAGAAATAAAAAAACTAAAGTAATATTTAATACTCTTTAAAAAAGACAACAAAAATGATAAAATATTCAAGAAGGTGAAAAAAAGAATGAAAAGATTTTTTACAAACATGGTTAAGTACAACAAATATGCTATTCGTTCCGCTAAAGCCGAACTTAAAAGTGAAGTAGCAGATTCATACTTAAATTGGTTATGGTGGATTATTGAACCATTATGCTTTATGTTAATTTATACATTTATATTTGGCGTTGTATTTGAAAATAAAACTCCATACTTTGCATCATTCGTTATGGTAGGTCAAGCTTGTTGGGACTTCTTTAACCGAATGGTCAATGGTAGTGTTAAATTAATTATCAATAACAGAGATTTAGTAACAAAAGTATATATTCCAAAATATATATTGTTATACGCTAAATCTTTAACATACCTATTCAAAATGGGAATATCATTATGTTTAGCATTTGGTTTAATGGCTTTCCAACACGTTCCACTAACTTGGCATATTATTTTATTAATACCTGTATTATTGGTTGTTTATGTACTATCATTTGGTATTGGTACAATTCTAATGCACCATGGTGTAACATTTAACGATTTAGGAAACTTAACTAATATTGTATTAAGAATGGTATTCTATTTATCAGGTATCTTCTTCAATATTAATGAAAAATTTAAAGGAAGCAAAGCTATTTTTGGTTACTACTTATTAAGAGTAAATCCAATTGCATTCTTAATGAATGAAGCCAGAAAAGTATGTATATATGGTAAAGGATTAAGCCTTGCCGGCTTAGCATTCTGGCTTGCGATCAGCATTTTGTTATGTATTTACGGTATTAATAAAATACATAAATATGAAAATAGTTATGCGAAGGTGATTTAAGATGGCAGAAGAAAAAAATATAGCAGTTACAGTTAAAAACCTTCATATAACATATAGAGGTTTAAAGAAAACATCAATTAGAGCATCATGGAAACACTTAGGTGATAAAGTTGAATTATTCCACGCCTTAAAAGGTGTATCTTTCGATATCGAAGAAGGAAAAATCTTAGGTATCATAGGTAAGAATGGTTCCGGTAAATCTACAATGCTTAGAGCAATTGCTGGTATCTTCTCTCCAGATAAAGGTACTATCGATTTACACGGACATTCAATCTCACTATTATCAATTGGTGTAGGATTTAATAAAAAACTTACTGGTAAAGAAAACATTTACTTATCGGGAATGTTATTAGGATTCTCAGAAGAAGAGATTGCTAAAAAGGAAAAAGAAATCATCGAATTTGCTGATATAGGTGATTTCATCAAAAAGCCAGTTAAAACATATTCTTCAGGTATGTACTCTAAACTAGCATTTGCTATTACAGCAATCTTAGAAACAGACATCATGTTAATCGATGAAGTATTATCTGTTGGAGATGCTAAATTTAAAGAAAAGAGTTACAACAAGATGAAACAACTTATTTCATCTGATACTAGAACAGTTATCATTGTTTCTCATAGTTTAGATACAATTAAAGAACTATGCGATCAAGTCTTATGGTTAAACGATGGTAAAGTAGTAGAAATAGGTGAACCAGAAGAAGTTGTTAAGCGCTATGAAGAATTCATGAAACAACAATAATTAAGAATAAAAAGGTATTACAGTAGTAATACCTTTTTCATTTAATAAACCTCGTTTTATTGAAATGAAAGTATATAATTGTTATAATTAATTATATAAATTACAAAACAAAACAGCGATAGAAAGATGGAAAAACAAATGCCTGTATTATTATTTATATTTAAATATTTTATAAAATTTATTTATTTCTTTATGAAATTAATGCCAACCAAAGAAAATAGAGTGCTTATGTTAAGTAGACAAGATAATAAACCTTCTATTGACTTTGAATATATTATTGATGAAATTCATCGTAAATATCCAGAAAAAGAAATAATTGTCTTAACAAAAAGAATGGAAAAAACTAATATAAAACAAATTATTAGTTACATGTTTCATCCTTTTGTTCAAATGCATTACTTAGCAACCTCTAAAATATGTATAATTGATGGATATCAAATAACTGTATCCGTTTTAAAACATAAAAAATCTTTAAAAGTAATACAAATATGGCATTCATTAGCAGCAATTAAAATGTTTGGTTACCAAACTCTTAATACCAAGAAAGATCAAACTATTGCTAAATTAATGTGTATGCATAAAAACTATGATGCTATCGTATCTGGATCAGAAGAAATGAAAAAATTCTTCTCTAAAGCTTTTAATTATCCAGAAGATAAATTCATAACTTGTGGACTGCCACGTATCGATTATTTATTAAAAACTGAAAAAAATAATAAGAAAAAAGTATACAAAGAATATCCTGAACTTAAAAAAGAAAAAATAGTTGTTTATGTTCCAACATTCAGGACTTATGATGAATATAAATTTAATGAATTAATCAAAGCATTTGAACATACTAATTACAAACTAATTGTTAAAAAACATCCAAGAACAAAAGAAATAATAGATGAAAAATATACTTACGATAAATGCAGTTCCTTAGAATTCTTATCAGTTGCAGACTATGTTATTACTGATTATTCTGCAGCTGCAATCGAAGCTGCCATTCTAAATAAGCCAATCCTTTTATATGTCTATGACTATGAAAAGTATTGTGAACTAGAGGGAGTAAATACTAATCTTTTCGAAGATTTACCAGGTTATGTTTATAAAGAAGCAGAAGACTTAGTTAAATGTCTAAAAACCACTAAATATGACCAAAAAGTCTTAGATAATTATCGTAAAAAATATATAACAACTTGTGATGGAACTAGTACAGAAAAACTAGTTAAGTACATAATGGAGGAATTATAATGAAAAAATTTTTCATTGAATTAGCTAAAAAAAGTAAAGGACTAAGAACTATCTTTAAAAGATTACTAAATTCCTTTAGAACTATTCGTTATAAACTAAACGGAATTGGTAAGAAAGTCGATAGTAAAACAATTATGTTTGCTAGTTTCGACGGTACTAAGTATGTTGACAGCCCTAAAGCTTTATATGAATATCTACTTTCTGATGATGAGTATAAAGATTATAAATTTGTTTGGGTATTTAAAGAACCAGAAAACTTTAAATTCTTAGAAAAGAATCGTAATACAATTCTTATCAAAAGAAATAGTAAAGATTATGAGTATTACTTACATGTATCTAAATATTGGATTTTTAACTATAAAATATTAGATTATATCGTACCTAAAAAAGATCAAGTATTTGTTCAATGCTGGCATGGAACGCCATTAAAGAGATTAGGTTGCGATTTAATAAACTATGATAGTGCCTTGAACACTGTTGAAGAAATGAGAAAACGTTATAAAGATGAAGCTTGTAAGTTCTCTTACTTTATTTCTCCTACAGCTTATGCAACTGGCACTTTCGTATCAGCATGGAACTTAAAAGCCATAGGAAAAGAAAATATTATTGTTGAAGAAGGATATCCTAGAAATGACTTTCTTTGCAAATTTACCAAAAAAGATGTTGAAAGAGTAAAAAAAGAATTAAAACTTCCTAAAGATAAAAAAGTAATTCTATATGCTCCAACATATCGAGCTAACCAACATACAAGTGGATTAGGTTATACCTATAAAACCGAAGTTAATTTTGATCGTTTACAAAAAGAAATAGGCGATGAATACATAATTTTGTTTAGAGCACATTACTTTGTTGCCAATAGTTTCGATTTTGCTAAATATAAAGGTTTTATATATGATGTATCAAACTACAACGAAATAAATGATTTATATATCGTCAGTGATATGTTAATTACTGATTATTCGAGTGTCTTCTTTGATTATTCAATCTTAAAAAGACCAATGATTTTCTATATGTATGATATTGATCATTACAAAAACGAATCAAATGGTTTCTATTTTGATCCCGAAAAAGAATTACCTGGACCAATTATTAGAGATGAAAAAGACTTAGCAAAAGCTATCAAAGACACCAAGAACTTCAAATACGATGAAAAATATAAAAAATTTAATGATAAATTTACCTATAAAGATGATGGTAATGCATCAAAAAGAGTAATCAAGATTGTCATAGAAAAGGAGAGATAGAAATGAAAAGAATATTAACTTATGGAACATATGACTTATTACATTATGGTCATATTAGATTACTACAAAGAGCAAAAGCATTAGGAGACTACCTTATCGTAGCATTGTCTACTGATGAATTTAATGCAATAAAAGGAAAGAAAGCATATCATGACTACGAAACAAGAAAGAAAATGTTAGAAGCAGTTAGATATGTAGATTTAGTTATTCCAGAAGAAAACTGGGAACAAAAAATCAATGATGTTAAAGAATATCATGTAGATGTTGTTGTAATGGGTTCTGACTGGGCAGGATCAGATAGATTCGATTATCTAAAAGACTATTGTGAAGTAGTATACCTAGATCGTACAGAAGGAATTTCAACAACTAAGATCAAAGAAGATTTAGGGTTAATGGAACCTAAAAAACCAGGAGAATCACTACCAGATCCAGAAGATAGTGAAACAGAAAAGAAAAACAAGAAAAATTCCAGAAAGTAATAATATGATAGAAAAAAAAGAAAGAAACAATACTCTTGATTTTTTAAGAGGTTTTGCTGCATTATGGATAATTCTCATTCATACTTGCTTTCATAGTGGAGATGCTTATGTACCAATCCTGGTAAAACAAATTGTGCTAATAATTGATGTACCACTATTTATGTTTTTATCAGGTTATACATTACATTATTCTGAAGGATTCGAAAAGAATATCAAACGCTTAGTAAAGATGTATCTTTATTATCTAGTATTCTTATTAGTATTATTTATTGTTGCTGTTATAAAGAGTAGTGAAGTAGTTAATCTACCAAACATTATAAAAGCAATGTTCTTCCAGATACCTAATGGCTTACCACTAAAATCTTTTCAATATTCTATCTGGTTTATTCCTATGTATTTTATAGTAACATCAATAGGAAGTGCTTTTTTAAAAAAAGACAACTTAAAACTAATCCATTTAATCGTGATATTTGTTTTATATGGTTTGTCTCTATATTATTTTAAAATATCAACACTTTCGATGATTTTAATGTATTTATTTACATATTGTTTAGGCTACTATAGTTACTATAATAAATTATCAATAAAGAAATTTATTATCTTTATAATAGCAATTATAGGTCTAAATATCCTCTTAAAATACTTTGGAGAATATGGATTTAGAAAAATGCAAGATGCTAAATTTGATTATGATATAACATATCTAATATATTCAATGATTAGTATCGTCATTAGTTGGTTTATTATTACTAGAATTAAGATAAAAACTAAAGGAATATCATTTATTGGTAAAAATGCTTTATTATTATATTTTTGTCAATGTTTCAGCTCTAGTATTTTATTCTATATAGAGCCATTAATCAAAATATCTTGGCAACCAAAACTATTAATATTATTCTTAATTAATATTTCAAGTTGTCTTCTGATTTTTACCGTATTCTATTGGTTATTTAAATTAATAAATCCATTAATAAATAGAATAATTAATAAATAATAAAAGACTAGCTAATGCTAGTTTTTTAATACTTTAAAAAAAACTATATTCATAGTAAAATAATATAGAGAGAAGGAGAGGATTAAATGAAGTATTTAACACCATTTTATGATACCTTCTATAATGCTATGGCTTCTATATGGCCTATGCTATTATTGTTTGTTGTTATCTTAATTGTTATAAGATTCGCAAAACTAATAATTAATAAAGAAAAGTTCACTTTTTATAAAGATTTCTATACATTATTATTCATTTTATATATGTTAGCATTATATTACTTATTATTAAGTACAGAAAATGCTACAGCTTATGGATCTAATTTAGTTCCATTTAAAGAAATGACTAGATATAGTATGGGTTCTAGAGGATTTTTCTATAATGTAATGGGTAATATAGCACTATTTATTCCTTTTGGTTTCTTTGTATCATACTATATTAAAGCAAATAAAACTCATCAAATAGTTTTAATATCAATTATTACCAGTTTAACGGCAGAATTAATCCAATTTAAGATTGGGCGAGCATTTGATATAGATGATATCATTTTAAACACTATTGGAGCTATTATTGGCTTCTTAGCATATCTAGGAATTAAAATAATTAAAGACAAACTTCCTAAAAAGCTTCAAAGTAATGTTTTTTACAATATACTTGCAATTTTTATACTTATAATTATAATATTAGTGTTCTATTTTATGTGGGGGAATAGATAATATGAATAATTACACAATTGAAAATAACAATCTATATCAAGATTATGATTTCTTAAATACTGTATTAGATCACGCTTTAGAACATGAAAAAGTAAAAAACGCTATATTTTCAATAATATTTGTTAATGATGATGAGATTCATCAAATTAACAAAGAATATCGTGGTATTGACAGAGTTACAGATGTAATATCTTTTGCATTTGAAGATAATAAAGATATAGAGTATAATGATATAAGACTGCTTGGAGATATCTACATATGCATTCCCCAAATGAAAAGACAAGCAGCAGAATATGGTCATTCTGAAAAAAGAGAACTATCTTTTTTAGCAGTACATGGATTATTACATTTACTAGGATATGATCATATGAGTGAAGAAGAAGAAAAAGTAATGTTTGGATTACAGGAGTTGATATTAAATGAAACAAACATCAAAAGATAAAACAAAAGAAATAACAAAAGCAAATGGAGAATTTGATAGAGATGCCATAAAAAAACATGGTTTTGCTAGATTTTTAAGAAGTTGGAGTTACTCATTCGATGGCTTAAAATATGCTTATAAATATGAACAAAGTATGTTAATCCACGTTGTTGTAACAATAGCAGTTGTTGCTGCCAACATAATCCTAAAAGTAAGTGGAATGCACTGGTTAATAACTATTATGGCTATTGGTATGGTTCTAGCAGCTGAGCTTATAAACACAGCTATCGAAGCAGTAGTAGATATGGTTACACTAGATATCCACCCATTAGCAAAAATTGCTAAAGACTGTGGTAGTGCTGCTACATTTGTTTTATCAATGATGGCTGCAGCAATTGGTTTAGTAGTTTATATTCCATATTTAATTGATATATTTGGTAAATAGTTATGAAAAGCGGATTTGTAAGTCTTATTGGAAGACCTAATGTAGGTAAGTCAACCTTACTTAATACTTTAATAAACCAAAAAATTGCTATTACATCAAATAAACCACAAACTACTAGAAACATCATCCAAGGAGTTTATAATGAGGAAGGCTATCAAATAGTATTCGTTGATACTCCTGGAATTCATAAACCATTAAATAGATTAGGAAAATTCTTAAATAAAGAAGCTGAAAGCTTCACTAAAGACGTTGATGTAGTTCTATTTATCGTTGATGCTAAAGATGGTATTGGTGCTGGTGATAAAAAGATCATTTCTTCACTTGAAGGAACCGATTCAAATGTTATTCTAGTACTAAACAAAATAGATAAAATGTCTAAAGAAGAAATTTTAGAAACAATCAACGATTACAAAGATCTATACGACTTTGCTGAAATTGTACCAATCTCAGCAATTACTAAAGATAATGTTCAAGTATTATTAGATGTTATTAAAAAGTACCTAACCGATACTATGCGTTATTTTGATAACGATACAATTACAACAAGTACTATTAACTTCTTAGCAAGTGAATTTGTAAGAGAAAAAATATTTAGATTGACAGAAGAAGAAATACCTCACAGTATTACTTGTATAACATCACAATTTGAAGAAAAAAACAAAATTGCCAATATAACAGTTGATATAATTGTTGATCGTGACTCAATTAAAAAAATAATAATTGGTAAACAAGGTCAATTATTAAAAGCAATTGGTACTGAAGCAAGAAAAGATATTGAAGCCTTACTAGGAAAAAAAGTATATCTTGAATTATACGTTAAGACAATTAAAAACTGGCGTGATAAAGAAAGATACTTAAAAGAATTAGGCTTCAACGAAAAAGATATAATTGGATAATAAAAGCTCATTACTATACATAATGAGTTTTTTATATTAAAATAATATATGAAGTGATTAAAATGATAGCAAAATATGAAGGAATAATCTTAACAGATACACCTTATGGTGATTCATCTAAAATAGTTAATATTTATACAAGAGAAAAAGGCCTTGTAGGTGTTATGTGTAATAGTGTTAAAAGTGTTAAAAGTCCGTTACGTACTAAAACACTTAAATTTACCTATGGAACATTTCATATTAACTACAACGAAAAAAAACTGTCTCACTTAGTAGATGTCGATATAATCGATAATTTAAAAAACATTAGAACAGATATTGAAAAGATAAGCTATTTAAACTACATCTCTGATCTAACTTATCAGGTAATTAAACAAAATAATGATCCAGAAATCTTTGATATTTTAATAAATACAATTTTAAAAATTAATGAAGGTAAAAATCCAGCAATACTAACTAATATTTTAGAATTAAAACTACTAGACTTTCTAGGAGTAGGATTAAACCTAGATTCATGTATTAAATGTGGTAACAAACATAACATTGTTACTTTAGATCCTGATGAAGGTGGTTTCATCTGTCAAGATTGTTACACAAATGAAAAAATAATGAGTCCTAAAGCTATCAAACTAATCAGAATGTACTATTTAATAGATATCAAAACAATTAGTGATATAAATATTAAACAAGACGTAGCAGATGAAATAAATTACTTCTTAGATAAGTACTATGAAAGATATACAGGTTTATACTTAAAGAGTAAAGATTTCTTAAAGAAAATATCTAAACTATAATTGACAATAAATAAAATTTTGCTATAATTAGTTCATACAAGCGATGAAGGGCTTGGCAACCTGGAGCTATATAAATTAAGGTGATTTCTTCTAGAAATAAATAGGATGGAACCGCGGGCACTGCTCGTTCCTATATATTTCTAGAAGTTTTTTCATTTGTAAGAGAGGAAGAATAAATATGGAAAAAATAACTATGGATGATATTGTTAAATACTGTAAGCAATATGGATTTATCTTTCAAGGAAGTGAAATCTATGGTGGTTTATCAAACACTTGGGATTACGGTCCTTTAGGAAGAGAATTAAAAGAAAATGTTCGTCGTGCTTGGTGGAAAAAATTCATTCAAGAAAATCCTTATAATTATGGATTAGATGCTGCAATTTTAATGAACCCAGAAGTTTGGGTAGCATCAGGACACGTTACTAACTTTAATGATCCACTAATTGATTGTAAGAAATGTAAAGCACGTCATCGTGCAGATAAATTAATTGAAGAATTTACTGAAGGTAAAGAAACTGGTGACGGATGGGATAATGAAAAAATCGAAAAGTTCATTGCAGATAATAAAATTACTTGTCCAAAATGTGGCTCAAACGATTTTACGCCAATTAGAAAATTCAATCTATTATTTGAAACACATTTAGGCGTTACTGAAGATACAAAATCAAAAGTATATCTACGTGGTGAAACTGCACAAGGAATTTTTACAAACTTCTTAAATGTTCAAAGAAGTATGCGTGCAAAAGTGCCATTTGGTATCGGCCAAACTGGTAAATCTTTTAGAAATGAAATTACACCAGGAAACTTTACTTTTAGAACAAGAGAATTTGAACAAATGGAATTAGAATTCTTCTGTAAACCAAATACTGACCTAGAATGGTTTGGTTATTGGAAAAATTATTGTATAGATTGGTTAAAATCATTAGGTTTAAAAAATGAAAATCTAAGATACAGAGATCATACAAAAGAAGAATTATCATTCTACAGCAAAGCTACAACTGATATTGAATTTTTATTCCCAATGGGTTGGGGCGAATTATGGGGTATCGCCGATCGTACAGATTATGACTTAGGAGTTCATATGGAACACTCTGGTCAAGATATGAGATATCTAGATCCAGAAACTAACGAAAAATACTTACCATATGTAATCGAACCATCACTAGGACTAGATCGTGCTATATTAGCGTTCATTTGTGATTCATATGAAAAAGAAGAACTTGAAGGTGGAGATGTTCGTGAAGTATTAAAAATCCATCCAGCATTAGCACCTGTAAAAGCAACAATTTTACCATTAATTAAAAAAGCTCACAGCGAAAAAGCAATGGAATTATATGCTAAATTATGCAAAGAATTCAATGTATCATACGATGAATCAGGATCAATTGGTAAGCGTTATAGAAGAAATGATGCTGTTGGTACACCATTTAGTATTACAGTTGATGATGATACTATAAATAACAACACAGTTACTGTAAGAGATCGTGATACAATGGAGCAAGAAATCGTAAAAATCGACGATTTAGCTAGATATATCAAGGAAAAAATCGAATTTTAACGTAAACTAAGAGTAAAACCGGACAAAAATCCGGTTTTTTATTTGGTCATATCTGAGTTATAACGTATAATAAACACCAAGCGAAAGAAAGAAGGGTGGTTAAAATGAAAATAAAAAATGAAGAAGAAAAGAAAATGATTGAGAAAATTCTAACAATGGAAGAGTTAGAAACGCTCAAAAAAGCATATCAAATGATGAACAATACAACTAATCAAGAATACAAAACTAATCTTTTAAGAAGAATTGATGATGTCATTTCGATGATTAGATATATTGAATTATCATATCCGTTTTTCAATCATGCTGATTATGACGCATTAGCTGAAAGAATGGGCAACTTAAGAATAGCCATGAATAGTATAAGTAATCCAGAAAAGCAAGAAAGTAGTTTTAACTATCTAGCAGATAGAAATAACACTCCAGTTATTCTATCAAGTCTTGAAATGATAGATCAAATGAGATTCCCAGAAATTGAAGATCTATTGCTACAAATTGCTAATAATTCTGGAACAGAAATAACAATAGACGATGAAGTAAAAATTATGATAGGAGACAATTATCACATTGTTTTCGTAAGAAAAGATAACGATACAATGGTAGTAGATTTAGATTCAAACCTAAGACCACGTATTACAGAAGATAAAATTCCATATATTAAAGCCAGATGTTTAAATGAGTTAGAACAAGGTCAAGACCCAACAATTCAGAAAATATATGATGAAATGATCTTCCAAGCATTGAATTTCCATATGGGGCAAAAAAACGTTGGATATCGTTTAAGTAAAAAAAGAGGAGAAGAGAGATAAAAATCTCTCTTTTTTTATTAATTTATTGAAAAAATTTATAATATTAGATATAATTAATAAGTAATATAGTAATAGGGAGGCTAAATTATGGGAAAATTTAGTTTAAAAGGATTATTTGCTGCAGAACCAGATTTTGATGATCCAAATTATACAGAAGATTCATTCTATGAAACAGAGGAAGTTGAAGAAGAAACAGCTGGTCCTAAGATGATTTTATTAGAACCACGTGCTTTCTCAGAAAGTCAACAAATTGCTGATCACTTAAAGAAAAGAAATAGTGTTGTTGTTAATCTAAAAAGAGTAACATCTGATCAAGCCAAACGTATTATTGACTTCCTTAGTGGTTGTATTTATGCAATCGGTGGAACAATGCAAAAAATAGGTGTTGGAATTTATCTATGTGCACCTAAAAATGTTAACGTTCAAGGAAAGATTACAGAAGACAACGGAAAAGCTGAAGACGAAAAAGAAGAACCAGAATGGTAAGAAAATTATCATTCTTTTAACAATGGACCAGAAAAAGAGGTGAGTCATGGAAAAGTTTAGAACTACTGTCGGTAGTGGATACGATAAACTAGAAGTTAACAGTTTTGTTAATGAAGTAACTCGTGAATACGAAAACATGCTTAATAAACTTAAGCAAAAAGATGAACAATTACGAGTTATGAAAGAACAACTAGAACACTACAAAAGCTTAGAAACAACCCTAAATAAAGCAGTATTAGTTGCTGAAGACTCATCAAATATAATTAAAAAAGTGGCCCATGACGAAGCAAAACTCATTGTTGAGGAAGCTAAAAAGAATGCATCACATATCATAAACGATGCTTTAATCGAAGCAGAAAAAACAGAATTAGAAGCTGATCGATTAAGAAGAAGTTTAAAGATATACAAAGCTCGAATTAAGAGTACTATTGAAGAACAACTTACAATCGTTGATGATATAGAAAAAATAAGTGATGATTATAAAGGATGATAAATCCTTTTTTTAATTACTTAAAAATGATATAATCAAATAGGGGATTATTATGAAGAAAATCATCAAAACTTTAATTATTGTTGTTTTATTCTTAACAGTATTATGCTCTTGTAAACAAAAAGAATACAAGTTAATTGAAATAACAGGAGAAGAACTATTAAATATTTTAAACGAGAGTCATGATACTTATGCAGTAGCAATCGTTAATCCAAATAATCAAACAGGTAAAAAATACCTAGAAGATTTAAAAAAATTAACTAAAGAAAAAGAAGTTAATATTCTATATTTAGATAAGAATTATGTAAGTGTTGACGTCGAACTATTCATTGAAATGAATTATGAAAAAACAGCTGCCGCAAATACTTACATGATAATCCAAGATCAAAGAATAATAGGTAACGAATACTATTCAGATATCCAGGATTTTTATTCTAAAATCTATACTTTAAATACTTCTAGCGATTATCCAGAAATACCAAATGAAAAGAAACTAGAAAGTTTAAGTAAAGGTATTCAAAACTATGAAGAAGGAAAAATCGTTGAAGCCTTTAAATATCTATCACAAGCTATAACAACAACTGAAGCAAAAACATATATTGGTAGATCTAAATACCTAAATTTACTTGCTCGCTGGGATACAGTTACTGCAGTAAAAAAAGATAAATTTTTTACATTGAATTTTTCCATAGATGATCAAAAATATTATCAAGCATATGCTACGCAAAAACAGATTAAAGAAGGAACAATGGAATATGATTATGATAATCCAGTGTACTATAAAGTAGATAGTGATATAATATATACAAGTAAAGATAATAAAAAATTCAAAAAGACTTACAAAATTCGTGAATTCCACGACTATAAATTAGTTATAGAAGAAATAAAGACTAAAAAGATATTAATATTTGAAAAGAAGGATTGGTAAAATGAAAAAAAGAATAATGTTGATACTAGTACTATTAATGATTCCTGTTTTAATGACAGGCTGTGGAAACAAATATAAAGGTTATTGGTGCAATTATAAAGAATTTGCAACTATTATTGTAATCTTTGACGATAATCATACTGATGCCCAAAAAGAAGCAGTAGAAGCAAGAGCATCATCATATGAAAATGTTGCTACAATTAACTATCATACAAGAGAAGACTATGCTCAAAGCCTAGGTCAAGATATTGATGAAATGGATATTCATGACGACCTATATATCGCCTTTAGTTCAATGGATAACATTGGAACTTACATTGAAGAATTAGAAAAAATGGGCGGAGTAACTAGTGCCGAACAAGGAGTAGCAAAAAAAGACCTATCTCTATATAATTTAAAAGGTTGGGGTAAATATACATTCGCTGATTCAGACGAATATAGAGAAGAGGATCTAGAAAACGGAAAATATAAAATTAAAAATGGTGTTATTACCTTCACTCCAGATGGTAAAAAAGAAGCAACAAGATTACTTTATATAAAAGACAATCACCTATGTGGAGATGCTGAATGTAATGAAATCTTTGCCGTAAGTAATGATACTTGTTCAAACATCGTAGAATAACCACTTCAAGTGGTTTTTTTATTTAAAAAAATACCCTAAATAAGGTATAATATAAAAAGGAGAAGGCTTATGAAGAGAGATTTAAAACCAAATAAATACTATAAAGATATTTATTCAATTAACTATGATCTTCTATTAAAAGAAAAAATAGAATATCTTTTAATTGATTTAGACAACACTATAGCAGATAAAAGACATAAAAAGCCATCCAAAGAAACTGTTGAATTATTTCAAAATCTTCATAAAAAAGGCTTTAAAACTATAATCTTCTCAAATGCTTTACCATGGAGAGCTAAATCATTTGCTAAATCTCTTGATTCAGACGTCTTCTATCTAGCATGCAAACCTCATCGATTTAAATATAATAAAGTACTAAATAAATATGGTATTAATAAAGATTTGGTTGCAGCTATTGGTGATCAAGTTTATACAGACATCAAAGGAGCAAATAGATTAAACATAAAAAGTATTCTAGTGGATCGTATATCAAAATATGAATCAGTATTTACAATTCCAAATCGTCTTAAAGAAAAATACTTTTTCTATGGTAAAGAAATAATAAGAAAAGGGGAATACTATGAGTAGAAAGTGTATTGGTTGTGGAGCTATCCTTCAATCAGATGACAATAAAGAAGCAGGTTATGTTCCAAAAGAAAAACTAAATGATGCAAAGTATTGTGAAAGATGTTTTAAGATTAATAATTATAACTATAAAACTGTTACAGAATTAGAAAACATCAACGATAAATTAATTGAAGAAATCAACAAAAAAGCAAAATATGTTTATTTTATGTTAGATTTCTTAAATATCAATGAAGAAACAATAAATACCTATAAAGCTATCAAAGTTCCTAAATGCTTAATAATATCCAAACTAGATATTATTCCTAAAAGTATCAAATGCAACTCAATAAGCGAATGGTTACACGAAGTATATAACGTAACTGATCGAATTATCTATCAAAGTAGTAATAAAAATATTCATACTAGTGAAATAATCAATAATATCTTAAATAGTCATAATAAAGTAGCATATATCGTTGGTTATACCAATTCAGGCAAATCCACTTTAATAAATACATTATTAGAAGGAAAAGACAAACTAACAACCTCTAATAATTTAAATACAACAATGGATTTCATTGAAATAGATTTAGATGATTTTAAACTAATTGATACACCAGGTTTTACTTATGATAAAACATTCTATCAAAAGGATGAATTTGATTTAATTAAAAGATCAAATCCAAAACAATTTCTAAAACCTATTACGTATCAAACAAAAGATATTACAAGAATAATTGTCGAAGATCGTTTTAGTTTGAATACATCAAATGTTAATAGCTTAACATTCTATTTAAGTAATGACATAAAACTAAATAAAGAATTTAATAAAGATATAGAATATCCAGAAATAGAATATCAAATCAATGCTAATTCAGATATTGTAATCAAATCACTTGGTTTTATAAATATTAAAAAACCATGTACATTAAAAATAAGAACTAAAGAAAAGGATTTAATTGAAATAAGAAAATCTATCTTTAAATAAGAAGGTGCTAAAATGAGCAAAATTAAAGTAATGAGTGAG